>Ga0208522_1000528_pt1 | contig 26044 bp, 19 predicted proteins | sample ETNtaG_25_FD_185763 | JGI IMG/M metagenome (GOLD analysis project Ga0208522, IMG submission 185763) | Marine microbial and viral communities from oxygen minimum zone, Eastern Pacific Ocean - ETNP201302SV86 (SPAdes) (version 2) | ecosystem: Environmental > Aquatic > Marine > Oceanic ... | reverse complement strand
TATAAACCAGACCGCGTCGTGCGCATAAGTTATGGCGATCATTTTTGGCGCTGTAATTCCAAAAAATAATTGCACCAATCCAATCAATAGAGCGACTGCAGGCATGGGTACGGCCTCTGTGGCAAAGAATACCACACATGTGGACAGTAATGCGATGATCAGTTTGATATGCAGCGCTTTTTCTGCGATGTCAATACCGGGTTCATTCCCAAAAAGATCCTGCGCCTTTTGCGCCATTGAATCCGGAGTAGGCATGATGGCGATTAAAATAAAAATGACTAGGCCTATGCCCAGCCATTTGAAATCGGTTGTTTTGGCGAAACCGCCGCTGTTATTGTTGTTTGTATCGCCCACGGTAGAACTAAATGTTGGTCACAACGGAAATTAAAAACAAGTAAAATTCCTGCTGAATATTTTCATTATATCAGTTTCTTATTTAGTTTTATTTCTGTTCCGGGTAACTTTTCATTGCAAAATGATCAGAATCCGTCAATTAGTATCTTTTTACTTCATGGTTGCAGTATCCATCGCGCAGGACTCCAGCATGGTGAATTATCAGTATTCCAAAATACTTACAATTCCGGATTTATCTTTTTTTAACCAGGTTTATACTGGTCTTGATATTTTAGAGCAAATGGACTTTGCCCCTGTCCGGTCAAAAAAAATTGGAATCTTGACCAACCATACAGCTGTGAACCGCAATGGAGATCATATACTGGATCTGCTAAAAAATGAACCCAGCGTAAATGTCCATGTGTTATTTGAACCTGAATATGGTATCTGGGGCTTGGATGATAAACGGGCAAAACTGGTAGGCAGGGAACGAGTCGACCCAGTGCACGGAGCAAGAATAATCAATATATTCGACGGAATGGTTTATCCGCCAAGGTGGGCCATGGCCGAACTGGATTTGATCCTGATTGATCTTCAGGATACGGGCATTCGGTATTCAACCTTTATCGCTTCTGTTTCAAAATTATTTGAGGCGGCCAGCGATTGGAAGATTCCTGTCATGATCCTGGATCGTCCCAACCCGCTCCGCGGGGATATCGTGGATGGGCCGGTTCCCAGAACCGAGTTTCAAAGCCTAGAAGCGTACCATTTATTTCCGATTCGTCACGGTCTAACGCTGGGAGAAGCATGCATCCTCATTAATGAAATCGGCTGGGTCAAGGATTCAAAACATGTGGAACTGACCATTGTACCCATGGCTAATTGGAAACGGGACACCTGGTTTGATCAGACACAGTTATCCTGGAAACACCCCATTCCGTTTATCAGGGACTCGGAAACATTATTAGCCTATGCGGGTATGGATCTTTTCCGAGGAACAAATTTGAATGCAGGTTTTGGCACGGATCATCCTTATTTATATGTGGGGGCACCATGGCTGGTTGCAAATTTTTTCCTGGAGAAATTGAATGATTTCGGTCTACCTGGTGTTTTATTTGAGGAAATCAAATATCGACCCCGGGGATCCATTTACTATAATCGCGTTCCAAAATATGATGGGCAGTCCTGCAGCGGAATCAAAATGTCTATTACGGATAAAAATGAATTCGACCCTATAAATACAGCTACATCCATGATCATGCTGATCCACCATTTGCATCCCCGAGAATTTCAGTGGACAGGCGATGGCTATATTGATAAGCTATTTGGTTCTGACCTACTGCGCACGTTAACAGCCCAGAATAAATCACCAGAAATGCTCCCACCGCAATGGGTACATGACGTCTATTTGTTTAATCAGTTTCGTCAACCATACCTGATCTATCCTTGATTCGAATTGTCATACTGTTTTTTATTTTGTATCACCATGCGGATGGCCAGGTAGTCCCTACTGTTCCACAAAATGTATTTCGATTGACCTACGGAAACCATGGTGGTGAAGATAGCTGGGATTTGGGACAGCAACCCTTTAACCTGACCGATATCGGCCGTATGTACTTCGATCATCAAACAATTAGTGATTCGGGCCGTTTTTCTTCTAGGTCTGATTTGTATCATATGGGCGACATTGCCATTGATTCTATCTGGACAGTGGAATCCTGGCTTTCGTGGTTCAATGAATATAAAGGCACAAACCTTCCCATTTTCGAGGCGGGGTATATGGATACAACTCAAACTGTAGTGACAGGGGGGCAATTCACAGATTCGCGGAAAAGATCAATTAACGGTCGAAAATTAAAAATTGAATATGGTATGTCAGACCGGATCACACTCTCCGTAGCTATTCCGGTCATGGATACGTACGAAATCACCCAATCTGTTACCGCTCAGGGAAATGCAATCTACGGCATCGATGAACTGGTTAACTTCCATCGGAATGCAAAGTCGGGGCTGGAATCTTTCATTGCCTCAGATACATATTTTTTTATGCGCAGCGGCCTGCGTGACACAGTACAGATGATCTACAATCTCTATTACACAGAGAATGGTGATTATTCCGTATTATGGGCATTGACATCAAGCAATGATCCGTTTAACAGTGGTTTTACTGATGCACGATTTTTCTCCGATGATATCAGTAAGGACACCGTTGATTTAGCTGACCTTACGAATTATTATTACCCCAGCAGAAAAAAAGGATCTGGGGTTGACGATGTTACACTCGGTGTAACCATGCTATTACTGGGGTCGCCGTCCTGGGCCGGTTCTGAGCGTTCAGGAGCCCTCTACGGCCAGTTCAAAATCCAGTCTCCCTATGGTTATACAATTCGTTCTTATTTGTCGGATGGAGCAAAACAATTCAGCCAGGCAGATGTTGGCAGTGGAGTAACCAGATGGTCCATTGGGTTCTTTGGGGAATATGGTTTTAAAGGGAAAATGAAACCCCGTTTCTACGGCAACATTACTTACGTAGCCAGTACCCCTGAATTTTTAAATACACCTGTTTCCCTGTTTACTGCAAGACATTCTCATCCAGACTCTATTATCAATCGTATTGGTGAAACATATAAATACAGCGAAGGTAACTGGGTTCGTCACGCACTGGGGTTCGATTTTGAACCCAAACCTGACCGTATCAGGGTACGTATGGGAACTAATTATGCATCGAAGGGACAGGATAAATTTTATTCCAATGATAAGGAATGGGATAACTGGATGCGTTCCCACCAGGGCTATGATTCTTCATTGCGGACTCGTCATATTATGCTAGAAGGCTGGCTTATTAATTCCATTTCACAAAACAGGATCGGCCCTTTTTCCTTTGACTTGTACGCTGGGTACCAAAGAACAATATCCTCAGAAAATACCTATGAAGGCTGGCAGATATATTGGGGGTCTATTTTTTATATACAGGGCTGGTAATTTCCGATCAGGAGGATTTGATTTGAATAGAAAAGAAATCTGGAGCTGGTGTTTTTACGATTTTGGAAATTCCGCCTTTACAACCCTGGTGATCACTTTTATCTATTCAACCTATTTTACAAAAGCAATTGCTGCAAATGAGATAGATGGTACTTATCTCTGGTCTCAGGCAATAGCCATTACTGCTGTTGTTGTAGCTCTCCTTTCACCGTTACTCGGCGCTGTCGCGGACCAGGGCGGTTATAGGAAAATTTTTCTTGCTTTGGCAACCTATATCTGCATTGGGACCACCGCTTTATTATTTTTTCCCCAGAAAGGGGAGGTTTTATTTGCACTTGCCTTGGTCGTAATTGCAAATGTGGCCTTTGAACTGGGCGGTGTTTTCTACAACGCTTATTTGCCTGAAATCGTTACCCGGGAAAAAATAGGTAGAATCTCCGGGTACGGTTGGGGGTTTGGTTATTTAGGCGGTCTTTTAGCCATGCTGCTTGCTATGGTAGGTTTTGTAAGCCCTGATGTGCCCTGGTTTGGATTAAATCCTGAGACAGGAGCTCATATTCGCGGTACAAATTTCGTGGTAGCAATTTGGTTTTTTATATTTACGCTGCCAGCCATTTTATTTTTAAAAAATAAAAAGAAAGAAACAAAACTAATCATAGGCCAACTTGTATTGAATTCTTTCCGGCAGATAAAAGAAACTTTTCATGATATAAAAATTTATAAAAACACGATAAGGTTTCTAGTGTCGCGATTGATCTATAATGATGGTTTGGTCACTATTTTTGCATTTGGAGCCATATATGCTTCTGGGACGTTTGGGTTTACATTCAACGAGATCATGATGTTTGGTATTGTGCTCAATATTGCTGCAGGTCTGGGTGCATTTCTCATGGGGTTCATCGATGATATAATAGGAGGAAAACTAACGATCCAGATCAGTTTAATTGGTTTGATGCTGGCAGTAATTATTGCCGTTTTTGCTAATTCGAAATTTCTATTCTGGGTATCCGGTATTGTTGTGGGTTTATTTGCAGGTCCCAATCAATCAGCGAGTCGTTCATTAATGGGCAGGTTAACACCTCCAACCAAGATCAATGAATTTTATGGTTTTTTTGCATTTTCAGGAAAACTCACATCATTTCTTGGACCGATGCTTTTGGGTATTTTTACTAAGTATTTTGCATCGCAGCGCTTTGGGGTTGCAATTGTTTTTATATTTTTCTTTGTTGGTTTTCTGCTGCTGCGGGGAGTCCATGAACGAGAACCGGTATCTGTTTAGGAAAAGGATATTATTTATATAAAAATAATATTGCTCGATTTATTTTTGTTGAATTAAGTTCAAGTGCGATTCAGCCCCGTTGGTGTGGCGTGCTCTTCAGGGAAAATTGTTTTTCTCGAGGGTTAACTAACGGGGCTTTTTCTGTCTTATACTATGGGTATAATAATAGAATCTTGATGTTATATCTTATTATTCTTTCATTGAAAACGTCTAAATTTCCGCCTTATTTTTTACTGCAATATGATCGTTACTCGTTATTCCCAATTGGTTATGCCGCAAGATACAAATGTTATAGGTACATTATTTGGCGGGCAAATGGTTTCCTGGATGGATATTGCAGCTGGAAAGACGGCTCATCGATTCCTGAAAGGGACTGCGGGGGAAGTCGCAGTAACCCGGGCGATCGATGCCATGGAATTCAAAGAACCGGTTCACGTTGGAAACTGGGTCAATTTTACTGCGAAAATTGTAGAAACGGGTCATTCATCAATCGTGATTAAGGTTGATGCTTATAAAGAGAGTCATGAGGATGATCAGATATTGGCCTGTACAGCGATGTTCACAATGGTTTCTGTGAAAAAAAATAAAGATGGATCATATAAGAAAGTAAATCATCAAAAATCCATATAATTAAAGAAAAGTATATTATGTCGAAGATATTCCCACCGCAACCATTTGCATCAGAAAATGCTCATGTTCCATCCATGGAAAAATATGAGGAGATCTATCAAATTTCTATTGCAGATCCCGAAAAATTCTGGGCAGAAACGGCCCTGCGTATTGACTGGATAAAGCCTTGGAAGATGGTTCGAAATTTTGATTTTGTAAATGGAAACATTCGCTGGTTTGATGGTGGGAGACTGAATGTATCTGCTAACTGCCTTGATCGACATGTGGAAAATGGTCACGGCGATCAAACGGCAATCATCTGGGAAGGGAACGATCCAATCCAGTCTCGGCATTATAGTTATAATGATGTTTTAATAGAAGTCGGAACATTTGCTAATGCCCTGAAATCTCTGGGAGTTGAAAAGGGGGATCGGATCTGCCTCTACATGCAAATGATCCCGGAACTTGCCTTTGCCATGCTGGCCTGTGCCCGGATTGGCGCGGTCCATTCAGTTGTCTTTGGTGCTTTTAGCAGTGACTCTCTCCGTGATCGGATCAATGATTCAGAATGCAAAATATTGATCACCCAGGATACGGGTGTTCGCGGAAAAAAGCAGAATATTCCCATGAAAGTGAAAGCTGATGCCGCCGTGGCAGAAACACCATCCATCGAGCATGTTATTGTGGTTCGCAGGACTGGTGAGCCAGTAGCCATGGATTCAGACAGGGATATCTGGTGGCATGAAGCCACATCCGGCGTTGACTCTGTTTGCATACCTGAGGAGATGGGTGCGGAGGATCCGTTATTTATTCTGTATACCTCGGGATCAACTGGGAAACCCAAAGGGGTATTACATACAACCGGAGGCTATCTGGTTTATACTTCCTTTAGCCATGAAATGATTTTTGATTATCAGCCTGGAGACATCTACTGGTGTACAGCGGATATTGGCTGGATCACGGGTCATTCTTATATTGTTTATGGACCGCTGGCCAATGGCGCCACGACCGTGATGTTTGAAGGTGTTCCCAACTACCCCGATTTTGGCCGTTTCTGGGATGTGGTGGATAAACATAAAATCAATCAATTCTATACGGCCCCCACTGCACTGAGAGCATTGATGAAAGAAGGAAACGACTGGGTAAAATCCAGAGATTTATCCTCATTACGTTTATTGGGGACAGTAGGTGAACCTATTAAAGAACCGGAATGGAACTGGTATCGATCTGTGGTTGGAAAAGAGCAATGCCCCATTGTTGATACCTGGTGGCAAACGGAAACAGGCGGAATTCTGATCACGCCCCTTCCGGGAGCTACGCCTACGAAACCCGGTTCTGCAACATTTCCATTTTTTGGGATTGAACCAGTTTTACTAACAGAGGAAGGTCAGGAGATCCAAGGAAATAATGTATCTGGACTGTTGGCGATAAAAACCTCCTGGCCTGGACAAATGAGAACGATTTATGGTGATCAGGAACGATTTATTGAAACTTATTTTAAGCAATTTCCCGGTTATTATTTTACGGGTGACGGCGCCAAAAGGGATGAGGATGGCTATTACTGGATCACGGGTCGTGTAGATGATGTGTTGAATGTGTCTGGGCACCGTATCGGTACTGCAGAAGTGGAAGGCGCCATTGGCAAAGGTGAAGGCGTTGCAGAAGCAGCAGTGGTGGGATTCCCCCATGAAATTAAAGGTCAGGGAATTTATGCTTATGTCACTTTAATGACGGGAATCAAGCCGTCTGATGAAATTCACAGCAACATATTGAACGCGGTAACTAAGGAGATTGGACCCCACGCGAAACCGGATGAAATTCAATTTACTCCGGCGCTCCCGAAAACCCGTTCTGGGAAGATCATGCGCCGGATATTGCGGAAGATCGCTGAGGGAGATACGGATAATCTTGGTGATATATCTACTCTGGCTGATCCAAGCGTGGTGGACCAACTTGTTTCCGGTCGGTCAGAGAGCTAGCAAGTATCAGCACTACAACCAAAGTGGACAAATGATTTATAATTTGGAGATGAAAAATGGCTCATATTGAAACAATTAACGTCACTCAGAACAGGGGAAAAACCGCATCAGCCGGGCTGGTGGCCATCGGTGTTTATGAAGACAAATCCTTAACTGATCTGGCGCAGGCCCTGGATGAGGCAGGCGACAGTGTATTATCTAAGGCAATGGACCTTGGTGATGTAAAAGGCAAGTCCGGGGAAACCAATATGTTTTATATTAATGGACAGCGGATCCTGCTCATCGGTCTTGGTAAAAAAGATAAATTTAATGCCAGTGGAGTCCGTTTGGCAGCCGGGAAGGCTTCCCGTGCGGCCATCAGTAAAAAAGTAGGTTCTGTAGCCGTGGAATGTTTCTGTTCCGGCCTGGACAGCTGCCAGGCCATGGGGGAAGGGCTGGTGCTGGGAAGCTACCAATTCCTGGATTATAAGACCAAAGATGAAAAGAACTTTGAGTTAAAGTCTGCGACTGTAATTGGCTGCGATCATGATGAAATAATGAAAGGCGCTGCCATTGGAAAAGCGGTCTGCTTTGCCCGGGATTTGGCTAACCATCCGGGAAATGTTACCACACCATCAAGGCTGGCAGAAGAAGCTGGTGAGATTGCTAAAGAAGGCGGTATGAAGCTCACTGTTTTTGACCGCAAAGAAATCACAGCCATGGGAATGGGCGCCCTGGCGGGTGTGGCCCAAGGAACCGATGAGCCACCGAAATTTATCGTACTTGAATATTTTGGCTCTGATGAATCACAGAATCCCAAAATTCTTGTTGGTAAAGGATTGACTTTTGATGCCGGTGGTATTTCCATTAAGCCATCCTCGAAAATGGATGAAATGAAATATGATATGTGCGGTTCTGCGGTGGTCCTGGGAGTGTTCAAAGCGCTGGCTGCTTTAAAACCAAAATTGAATGTTGTAGGGATTGTGCCTTCTACAGAAAACCTGGTGGGTGCAAAGGCCTATAAACCCGGAGATATTCTGACTGCATATAACGGTAAAACCATTGAAGTATTAAACACAGATGCGGAAGGCAGACTCATTCTTGCGGATGGCCTATCCTATGCCAGCAAACATTATGAACCTGAATATATTCTAGATTTTGCCACGCTTACCGGTGCTGTCCTGGTCGCCTTGGGGCATGTAGCGGCGGGGGTGCTTGGCACAGATGAAGACCTGATGCGACTTGTCAAAGAATCTTCAGTAAATGCAGAAGAAAAGGTTTGGGAATTGCCCCTGTGGCCGGAGTTTCGCAAACAGGTGAAATCGAAAATCGCGGATGTAAAAAACACCGGCGTAGCCCGTCAAGCCGGGACCATAGCCGGGGCGGCCTTCCTTAAGGAATTCGTTGGGGATCGTATCCCCTGGGTACACTTTGACATTGCAGGTACAGCCTGGGGCGGAAAACCAACCAGCATTGATCCGAAAGGCAGTGCAACGGGCTGGGGGGTGAGACTGGTTTTGGATCTTATTGATGCCTGATGGGGGAAATAAAATATTATTTTAAAAGGGCTGATTTCCTTCTTAATTAGTCCTTTTTTATTTTCAGTTTTAATGGGTGGCCATCCCATAACCATTGATGGCCAGTTTCCAGATTGGGCTAATGTTCCGCTGGCCTATTCCGATATGGAAGGTGATGGTATGAGTGCAGATTTCGCTGATGTGAAAATTACTTATGACCAGGAATTCTTATTTATCTACTTCAATTATCATAATGGCGAATTTTTAATGCAGGATTGGAATGAGTTTCATCTTTACATTGATGCGGATAATAATGCATCCAGCGGACTTGATTTTCAGGGGATTGGCGCAGAGCTGGATTGGACCTTTGGTCAGCGGGAAGGTGTTTTTTATATAAATGGAGGCAGTGAAACTGTTTGGCAAAATGACTTAACATTGCGGATCGGCCCCACCATTACATCTTCAGAATTTGAAATTGCAATCTCAAGAGCATCTGATGTCCTTACACTAAATGAATCGCAAGTTTTGTCGGAAGGAAAGATCGTGATCGCAGAAGCACCGCCAAACTCAGACATTGTGCCAAATGAAAACGGCGGAATCTATTTTAGTATTGGGGAAGATACTGTACCACTGCCAGATCCAATTCCGCTAGAACACAAACATGAAGATGATATTCGTATTCTAACCTATAATACTTGGAATGACGGGTTTATAAACGAGGAACGCCAGCCCCATTTTAAACGGATCATTCAGGCTTTAGACCCTGACGTAATTGCGCTTCAAGAGCACTGGGATTGGGATGAGATCGATGATATTATTCAATCATGGTTTCCAGACGAACCGTGGTATGCCAGTTGGACCCATCGGGATATGGTGGTTTTATCCAGGTTTTCCATCATCGATGATGCCAGTTTGATCAGTTCAGGAAGAACCATGTGTGCGTTATTAGAGACAGAAGAAGAATTGGGAAAAAATCTATTAATCGTCAATTCCCACTTATCTTGCTGTGACAGTAATGAAGACCGGCAGCAACAAGCGGATGAATTTTTATCTGTTTGGCGTGAATGGATTTCCAATGGAAATGGGCCATTTGATTTGGAAGATGAAACACCTTTTGTCCATGTAGGAGATTACAATTTTGTTGGGTACCGCCAGCAGGTGAAAACTATCCGCATTGGGGATATTGAAGATGAAAATGAATATGGCATAGATTTTCTCCCAGACTGGGACTCCACAGCAATCGTGGATCTTTTTTCCCGTCATACTCACAAGCGCATGGGTTACACGTGGCGGAAGGATGGTAGCTCATTTAATCCAGGGAAACTGGATTATATTTTTTATTCCGATGCTACTATTGATACAGGCAGGCATTTTACTCTCAATACCCTAGCCATGGAAGAGGCAACATTAACGGAATATGGATTGGAATGGGATGACACCCAGGAAGCATCGGATCACCTGCCGAGAATCTTTGATATTTCTCTGGATCCAAGTGTAGGAATCCAAGATGAAAAACCGATTTCGACAAAATTCGCAATGTTTCACAATTATCCCAATCCATTTAATCCAACCACAACCATTTCTATAAATATTGTAAAGACGTTGCATGCAACATCTTTACATATTTATAACATAAGTGGCCGTTATATTGAAACACTGACTGCTGGTGAATTAAAACCGGGGAATCATGAATTTCAATGGAATGGCACGTACCATCCCAGCGGTGTTTATTTTATAAAATTTTCGACAGGGAATTCCAGTCGGACACGGAAAATGGTTTTATTGAAATAGGACGGTTCATCACTCAACCTGATTGTCCAGCAAATAATTTAAATTTGTTCCATGGCATTGTCATACACTGGAGCCATGGTTTCCCAGTCAAAAGGTTTTGCAAAAAGATGAAAAGGAGTGGACTTTATTTTCTCATGATGTCCAAGGGCCCAGGTGATTTTGCTGAATAGATTATTTTCTCCAGAATACAAATGATCCTTGTGCTGGTCTGGGGGCAGCAGTTCCGGATAGGTTAGACGATTCGGTAAAATGGGCCAGGTGTTGCAATAAATCGCTTCCATGACACTGGCGCCAAAAAATTCCTGGTTGGACGTTACGGGTAAAATATCAGCCTTCCAGAGCCATTCTGCATACTCCTTAAAAGATTCCACATATCCCCATTGAACAATCATGTCTTTGAAAGTTCTCCTGGCTTCTTCAAATATTTTTGGGGATTGACTGAAATTTTCTCCAATAACTGCAAGCTTAAAGTCGGGTCCATTATTCTTTACCTGCTTTAGAACCGAAAAGAATAATTCTGGGTTTTTATCGTATTCCCAGCGGTGGTTCCAGAGAATCAGTGGATTCCCTTCTTTTTCTACCCTGTGATCGTCAAACTGTTGCAAGTCCATGCCCAGATGAAGGACTTTGGACTTATTTCGAATAACCTTTACTGAGTCCAATTCACGATGATCAGGAAAATGTTTTAAAAAGGGGTGCAGTGCATCCAGAAAAGAATTCATGTGAAATTCTGAATTAAAGAAAACTCGGTCAGCTGTTAGGGCAGAAGCATAGTTAATGAACCCATAATGGGTATCTCTTTTTTGTTGTATATCCCTATCCTCTGGAGACCACGGATAGACAAGCTGATTCTCGTGGAAATAGATAGCTGCTGGAATTCCATGTAATTTTTTCCGAGAAAGTGCCAGAAATGTTGACAGGTCCAGCATATCCGTTGCGAGGATAAGGTCCGGGTGCCATTTCATATCGTTGAATCTCTGGGCGACGGTTACTGCTCCGCCATGCATCCGCCACTTCCAGAACTGACCTTGCATCGATAGGATATTGATTCGGTGGCGGCTGTATTTCTGGTATCCCTCCGCCCATTGTTTGTGAGACCCCGTATAGTAGGGCTCGACCAATAGAATTTTCATATTAGAATTTAGACCCTGGCTAAAATAAAAAAGCCGACAATTGTCGGCTTTCCCGTGCCCGAGACTGGAGTCGAACCAGCACGTCTGTTAGGACACACGGACCTGAACCGTGCGCGTCTACCAATTCCGCCACCCGGGCAATGTAATAATAATCAAAAACACCTGGTAAAAGGGCCGGGAATTTTATCTTATCTCGACGCCAAAGCGCAAGGAATAAACTTGGAGAAGTTGGATTCACTCCCGTATTTTCCACCCGCTTTTTTTCCATGGAAAAGTCAATTGTTGCCACAAATCGCAAAGCCTATCACGAATTTCATATTCTGGAGACTTATGAGGCAGGAATGGAATTGAAAGGCAGTGAAGTCAAAAGTATACGTGAAGGGAAGGCGAGCCTGAAAGAATCCTATGTGGTTGTCCGCGGGGGGGAAATATGGTTAATAGGTGCACACATCGCAGCATACAGTCACACTGGCTTTGAAGGACATGAACCGGTTCGGGACCGCCGGCTACTTATGCATAAAAAGGAGATTAAGAGGATTGGATCTAAACTGGCGGAGAAAGGACTCACAGCTGTACCTACAAAGCTATATTTTAAAAAAGGCTGGCTGAAGATTGAGGTTGGATTGGCCAAGGGTAAAAAACTCCATGACAAACGGGAGACCAAAAAGAAACGGGATATGGAACGGGACATTCAACGCGCATTGAACGATAACAGATGAGTTTCCTTCCTGTAAAAGAACAAATGGATCTGATCCGCCGCGGAGTGGATGAACTTATTCCTGAGCAGGACCTGATCCAAAAACTGGAGCGGTCCAGGGAAACAGATACGCCTTTAACGGTCAAACTGGGATGTGATCCCAGTCGGCCGGACCTGCATATTGGTCATGGGGTAGTGTTGAGAAAACTACGCCACTTTCAAGACTTGGGACACACTGCTGTGCTGGTTATAGGGGATTTTACAGCTATGATCGGCGATCCCTCTGGACGCAACAAGACCCGCCCGCAACTCACGCTCGAAGAAGCGAGATCTAATGCAGAAAGCTACGTTAAACAATCTAAAGTAATACTTGATATAAATAGTCTTATTATTAAATATAACTCTGATTGGCTTAATAAAATGAATTTTAATGAAGTAGTAAAGTTGGCCAGTTCTTATACCGTTGCAAGAATGCTGGAGCGGGATGATTTTACAAAGCGATTTCAAGCAGAAGTGCCTATTTCTATCCATGAATTTTTATATCCCCTAGCCCAGGCACAGGATTCGGTGGAATTAAATGCTGATGTGGAACTGGGTGGTACTGATCAGAAATTCAATCTCCTTGTGGGCAGGGATTTACAAAAAGACAATGGACAGGTGCCCCAGTGTATTATTACTACACCATTATTGGAGGGAACCGATGGAGTTGAAAAAATGTCCAAATCCTATGGCAATGATATTGGACTCCAGGATCCGCCGGAGGAAATGTATGGAAAAACATTGTCTATTTCTGACGATGATATTGAAAAGTGGTTTGTTCTGGGTGCTGATGCGGATGACGCCGTGATGGAAACTGTGCGAAAAAGGTTGAATGACCCGTTGGTGAACCCAATGGAAGTAAAGCGGTACCTAGCCCGGGCTGTTGTAGCACTTTATTACGATAATAAAATAGCTCAACAGGCAGAGCAGCACTTCAATACTGTAGTAGTGAACAAAGGCGTTCCGGATGAAATACCGGAGTTTAAGCTGCAAGACGAGGATCTCATTGTGAATGTGATCTTTGGTTCTGGTCTATTGAAGAGCAAAGGTGAAGCGAGGCGAATGATAAAACAAAGTGCTGTAAAACTTGACGGTGTTATTGTTGATGACTTTCAAGCCACTATTTCTCCTAGAGGTGAACAAATCCTCAAGGTTGGTAAACGACGGTTTCTCAAGGTGGTTGAATGACCCGAAAATTTTATGGACTTTTCCTTGGAACGGTCTTTTTTTCTTTATCCTGTATAAAACCTGCACTTGAATCCCCGAAACTGGTGATATTGCTGGTTGCAGACCAGATGCGGCCGGATCTTTTAAGCCGGTATGATAACCTGTACACTGGCGGATTTCGGTGGTTAATTGATCATGGAGTTAATTTTACCAATACCCATCATGAGCATAGCCATACCTTGACAGGACCTGGTTTCTTTGTGATTGGGACGGGAAAATATCCTGGATCAGAAGGGGTAATGGGGAACAGTTTTTATGATCGACACCTGGGCAAAACGGTTAACTGTGTAGAGGATCCCAAGGCCCAGCCTGTTGGCGGTGATGGCCAGGCCCGCTCCTTTGTACGTTATGAATCAACAGGAATTGGTGATTGGATGAAGGCAGCCGATCCTTTATCAAAAGTGTATTCTATCGCGGGAAAGGATAGATCGGCTGTTTTACTAGGCGGGAAGAATCCAAACCTGATTTTGTATTATAATTACCGCGGACAGTTTATCACTTCAGATTATTATATAGAAAAAGCGCCTTCTTGGTTAGAAAATTTTAATCATAGCCAGAATATCTCATCATATCGGGATTCTTTATGGCGCAAATCATTGGCTGATAGTCTCTACATAAGCTATGCCCGGGAAGATTATTACCCAGGTGAAGCAGACAAATATCACAGAGATCCCTATAGCCCGGTTTTCCCAATTGGATTTGACCCTGAAATTGATCCGGGGGGTGAGCTCATGGGCAAACCCTGGTTTGAACGAATTATCCTTAAACTCGGACGCACTATTATCCGTGAAGAGGCTTTGGGGCTGGATGCCCACCCAGATCTTCTTTGTTTATCTTTTTCGGCAATGGATTGGATGATCCATGAGTATGGCCCCTATTCCCAGGAAGTGATGGATGCCTGTATAAAACTGGATACATATCTTGGAGATTTCATCAGCGAACTCGATCAGTCAATTGGCTTGGAGCATATTGAATTTGTTTTGACAGCAGATCATGGCGGTTTGCCCCTGCCGGAATACCAGCAGGAAAAGGGAATACATGCGGGGCGCATTAATCGCGATGAATTGATTGAAGCTTTTGAGTGGATAGAAGATGAAATTGCAGAAGAGTATGACAGTGAATTATTTGTGCGCGATGGAATAAATTATTACTTCGATTTGGAAACTCTGAAAAGAAGCAACATTCCGTTATCCAAACTGGAAAATATCATAAAAAAGTACCTGCCCAAGGTAGTTGGTATAGAACAGGTTTTTACCAAACAGGAGATCCTGGAAGGTGATCCAACAGATAAAATTATATCCCGGCTGCAAAAGATGATCCACCATGAAAGAAGCCCGGATGTTATTTCTATCCAATCACCCGGATATTTATTTCGTAATCCCCATGGCACCAGTCATGGCTCACCCTATGATTATGACACCCATGTCCCCCTATTATTTTCCAAGAAAGGCAGAAATCCCAAGCAGGTTTCCGATCCCGCTGAGACTGTCGATATTGCGCCTACTGTCGCCCAAATTCTGGGCATAAGCCCCTCAGTGTCCTGCGATGGTAAACCTTTAAAATTCTAATTTGCTAAAGCTTGCCAATATTTCAAAACAGTACGATGGTGTGCGTGCTGTTGACCAGGTGTCCTTCGCAGTGCAAAAGGGAGATATTTACGGGTTTCTCGGTCCCAATGGTGCCGGGAAAACCACCACCATCCGCATGATCATGGGTATAATCCAGCCGGATTCGGGCAGCATAGAAATCAGTGATAATAATATGGAAAACTTGGGGAGACAGATTATTGGCTACCTGCCTGAAGACCGCGGATTATATCAAAAACAAAAATTAGGAGAAATCATTGTCTATTTTGGTTTACTGCGTGGATTAGAAAAAACTGCGGCGAAAGCTAAAGCTGCAGAGTGGCTGGAACGATTCGGTCTTGGCGACCAGCAAAAGCGAAAGGTTGAAGAACTGTCGAAAGGTAACCAGCAAAAAGTTCAGTTTATCCTGTCTTTGGTTCATGATCCCACCCTGCTGATCCTGGATGAACCGTTCACGGGTCTGGACCCCTTAAATCAACTGCTGCTTAAAGAGATCATCCAGGAAAAAAGGAAGGCTGGAACAACCATCCTGTTTTCTACCCACCAGATGGAACAGGTGGAACGTTTGTGCAACAATATCTGTCTGATCAATCAAGGCCGGATCATTGTTGAAGGGGCCCTGGAATCGATCCAGGCAGCACACCAGAGTAATGCTGTGGAAGTAGTCTTTACCGGGGAATTAAATAAGGAAATAGCACAGGTATATTTCAATGAAGTTGTAATAACTGAATCGAAGATTGCTGGTATCCTGAAAGATGATTCATCTTCCTTTTTACGCTGGATCAATGATCAGGTATCAGTGGAATCCTTCCAAGTCAAAACACCGAGCCTGGAACAGATCTTTATTGAAGAAGTACGGGCTGCCTCATGAAGAAGACCTGGATTGTACTGAAGTGGGAATTTATAAACCGGGTCCGATCCAAGCTGTTTATTTTGACTACCTTCCTGCTGCCGTTTTTTATGGTGGGCATGATGTATATCCCTGCGCTTCTAATGGACCTGGAACCCGAAACTATCACGCAGGTAGGGCTTGTTTACGACAATTCCATTGATCCCCTGGTTCAACGTCTCAAGGATCAAACGAGAATAAATTATCGATTGAAAAATGGCAACCCACAGTTTTTGTTCAGTCGACTTGCCCATGAAGTGGATGCACTAGACAGTGTGGCTGTGAAATCCCTAGACGGTTATCTTTTCATACCCACTACAATTATGGATACAGGTGCGGTCCATTACTACAGCCACTCCCTGAGCAATGTGAAATTGTATGCACAGCTGAGACGGACCCTGAACCAGATTGTGATTGAAGAACGAATGATCAGTCATGATATTAACGTCGCTATTGTTGGGAAACTCAGCAGAAGCATTCCTTTTGAGACATTTGAGGTAGATAAAGAGGGGACTGCATCGGCAGGAGACATGATGTCCAGTTTTTTTATTCCCTACCTGTTCCTGATGATCTTATTCATGACCATTTTTATGAGCGGACAATTATTACTCCGGTCGGTAATTGAAGAACGCAACAGTCGTACCATTGAAATATTACTTTCATCTGTGAAGCCGGACGAATTGATGGCGGGTAAAATACTGGGACTTGGTGCACTGGGATTGACCCAGATGATTTTTTATCTCGCGGTTGGTTTGATCACGGCTCATTATCGTGATATGGCAATGATCGAATTGAACCAGCTGCCTGTTTTCCTGATCTATTTTATAACCGGCTACCTGTTCTTTGCTTCCATTTATGCAGCCATGGGTACATTATTCACCTCAGAGCAGGAAGCCCAGCAGACCAGTGGTGTGATTGGTATCATTGCAGTTTTGCCTTTGATTTTTGCTTCTTATTTTATTACCAATCCTGAATCCGCGTTCACCATTGGTATTTCCTACTTTCCGCCGCTAACGCCATTCATGATGATTCTCAGACTGGGCACAGGGACTGTGGAGTGGATTGAGATACTTATCACAGCCATTATTATGATTGTTTCCTGCTGGGCCATGATGAAACTTTCTGGAAAAATATTCCGTACTGCGATACTCCTTTATGGGAAACGGGCCACATTGAAAGAGATCATTCACTGGGTCAAAGCCTGATTTTCGTTTCCAAATTAAAATTCTTATCTAAATTCAGGCTTTAATGACAGCATTAATTTCCTATTTTCTTATTGCCCTTCTGGTCTCCTTTCTTTGTTCCCTGCTGGAATCTGTGCTTTTAAGTATCTCCTTGGCCCAGGTTTCCGTAATGGAAAAAGATGGAAAGCGGTCAGGGGAAATAATGAATGTTCTGAAGAATAATATAAACCGCCCCCTGGCGGCAATTCTGACTATCAATACCGTGGCCAATACCGTGGGCGCAGCCGGGGTTGGTGCCCAGACCCTGAAAGTATACGGTAACGAATGGGTGGCTCTGGCATCGGGAATTTTGACCCTTTGCATCCTGGTGTTCTCAGAAATAATTCCCAAGACAATTGGGGCGATTTACCATAAATCTCTGGCTGCATTTGCCGCTTACGTTATTCATTGGCTGATGTTCATTTCATGGCCTTTCGTGATGTTATCAGAATCCATGTCCGGATTATTAAGCCGCGGCGGCAATGAACAATCAAAGGCTTCCCGTGAGGAATTACTGGCCATGGCCGAGATCAGTGAAGATGAAGGCAGTATAGATGAACAAGAGGGAGATATTATTGAAAACCTGATGAAACTGGATAACATTCCGGTAGAGGATGTTATGACGCCTCGGTCTGTGATTTTCGCCTTGCAAAAAGGCCACACAGTAGGCGAGGTGGTGGAAAATAACTCACCCATCGCTTTTTCCAGGATCCCGGTCTATGACAAGGATATGGATGATGTGATCGGGATCGTCAGTCGCTACACGTTGGTCAATAAACAGGGAGAAGATCAGTTTGACACGAAAATGAAGGAACTGCTCAAACCGATCCATACCGTTGTTGAAAAAGAATCTGTATCAGATGTACTGGAAGAATTTGTGAAACGTCGTCAGCAGATCTTCATGGTCACGGATGAGTTTGGCACAACCACGGGGCTGATCACCCTGGAAGATGCTATTGAAACTTTGCTGGGTGTGGAGATTGTGGATGAACATGACCATGTGGTGGATATGCGCAAGCTGGCGAAAGCTAAATTGAAACAGAAGGAAATGGAAGATAAGTCCAAATAATTTGTGGCTATATCCATTGGAGCTAAGATGCATGAATTATAAATTTGCCGGCTAATTTCTCAGGAGAATAGAATAAAATGGCTAAGAAACAGACAAGTTTTGCCGATAAAGCTGCCAAACACCGTGGCAAGGGCGGTGATGCGGTATATGCAAAATATATAAAAAGCGTTCGATCTGAAAAAACAGGGCAGTGGCGCTTTAATGAAAAAATGATTCGCATGGACAAGGGTGAAGCATTGGACGCGGCCCTTAAACGAATGGATGAAGCCGCTAACCTTGTAGATATTGACCTGTCCCAGTTTGCTGCAGATGCAGATGTAATAGAAACTGAATCGGTTGAACCAGATGTGTCACCAGCTACAGAAGACATTGCTTCCTCAGAAGGCGAGCAGTCAGAAAAAGTGTTGGTAAAGGACGCTGACGAAAAGGCAGAGGTGATGACAGCGGAAACTGTGGAAGACGGTGAGACAGAAGCCGCAGCAGAAGAATCTGTGGACAGTGAGGAAACGACCGGGGATACGGAAGAAGAATAGGCTAAGAAATTTTATTTTATTGGAGAGGTGGCCGAGTGGCTGAAGGCGCACGCCTGGAACGCGTGTATGCGTTAATAGCGTATCGTGGGTTCGAATCCCACCCTCTCCGCAGCACAGTACTTTAAGTTATTTTACTGTTTTTGGAGGGGTGGCAGAGTCTGGTTGAATGCACTGGTCTTGAAAACCAGCAAGGGTTTACGCCCTTCGGGGGTTCGAATCCCTCCCCCTCCGCATTGTATTATAAGCCAATATCCAAGCATGGATTTAAATGAGAAGGTATGACGTAGACTGGCTTCGGATCCTGGCCCTGGGTCTTTTAATAATATACCACATCAGTGTTGTTTTCCAGCCCTGGGCTTACTTTATTTATTTTGTCCAGAGTGAGAAACCGGTTGAAAGCATCTGGTTGGCCATGGGCCTGATCAATATCTGGCGCATCCCGCTTCTATTCATTATTTCAGGGATGGGTGTTTGTTTTTCCATGCGCAGGAGAGGCTGGAAAGAATTGCTGAAGGACCGGACAAGGAGAATACTGCTGCCCCTGATTTTTGGGTCATTATTTATCGTGCCCATACACGGATATATCTACCAATCCTTTATTGGTCTAGATCATATCTATTTTCCCAATCCCGGCCATCTTTGGTTCCTTATCAATATTTTTATCTATGTTCTGGTTCTGTGCCCCGTTTTCTTTTATCTAAAGAGAAACCCCGATAGCATCCTACTCAGACTATTCGAACGGATATTTAAGTTCCCGCCAGCACTATACCTGATTACCCTTCCATTTATTTTTGAAGCAGAATTGATTGCGCTTGAACAAGGATTCGAGGCCTATGCCAATACGCCCCATGGCTTTTGGCTAGGCCTGCTGGCTTTTATTACCGGATTCATTTTTATTTCAATTGGAGACGTCTTTTGGCAGGCGGTTGGAAAAATTAAGGGTCTTGCATTGGCTGTTGCTATTCCACTCTTTCTGGTTCGGATGATCATATTTCAGTTCCAGGGTCCGTTTTATTTAATCGTGATCGAATCCTGGAGCTGGCTCTTTGCGGTATTTGGATTTGGATCAACTTACCTCAACCGTCCCAGTAAAAAATTGACTTATCTGAGTAAAGCTGTTTACCCGGTTTATATCCTGCACATGATCTTCCTGTATCTGGCATCAGACCTGGTTTTAACACGCCCGGTCCATGTAGACCAAGTCCATACCATTAAGGTCATTGAGCCAGACAGTCCAGCTGCCGAAGCGGGGCTTTTACCCGGCGATCATTTAATTACAAAATTTGAAGATTGGAAACCGAGAATTCCCCTCGAAATCAATGTAAACAGGAAAGAAGATTCCATGAAAATATCCATTACACCAGATGAGAAGGGAAAGATCGGCGCTGATTTTACTCCAATACCTTTTTTTATGCCGAAATATACACAATCAGACATCACAACCTTCTTTGCGTTCCTTCAATTTATTTTGATCAATGTAATGACTTTTGGAGGCTGTTTTATTGGCTACGAGATTATCAGGCGGATCAAATGGCTGCGGCTATTCTTTGGGATGAAAATGGATTAATGATACCCAATTGGATGCGGTTTTAATTATAATAAGTGGAAAAAGGTTGGCTAAACTTTGCGTATGAATCTGCGCGTTCGTTTTGCCCCAAGTCCCACCGGTCAATTGCATATCGGCGGTGCCCGAACCGCCCTGTTTAATTTTCTTTTTGCCCGCAATCAAAATGGAAAATTTCTGATTCGGATTGAGGATACTGACCGGGAGCGGTCCAAACAGGAACATACAGATCAGATTTGTGATTCTCTGGAATGGCTTGGCTTAAACTGGGATGAAGAACTGGTTTTTCAGTCCAAACGAACTGAGCGCTACCGGGAAGTGGCAGATGGTCTGCTGGAACAGGGTAAAGCATACCGTTGTTTTGCTTCTAGGGATGACCTGGAAAGGATAAGGAAGGAGACAGGCAGTTATCAATATCCCGGTATCTGGCGCGATCGTAGCGAAAAAGAGATAAAAACTGAATTATCAAAAGGTACGCCCTTTACTATCCGACAACGGTCTCCTGAAGCGGGTAAGACTATAGTGGAGGATGTCATTTACGGAAATATTCAGGTCGCAAATTCAGAAGTGGATGATTTTATACTTGTCCGCTCTGATGGCTCGCCAGTGTATAATCTGGTTGTTGCGGTGGACGACCATGATATGAATATCAGCCATGTTATCCGCGGGGAAGACCATGTTTCCAATACACCAAAGCAGATATTGATCTACCAGGCCCTAAACTGGCATATACCAAAATTTGCACATCTGCCTATGATCCTGGGCTCCGATGGGAAAAGGCTCAGTAAGCGCCACAGTGCAACTGGAGTGCAATCCTATAGAGATGAAGGTTATCAGCCAGAAGCACTGTTGAATTATTTATCCTTACTGGGCTGGAATCCGGGTACCGAGGAAGAGGTCATGCATTTGGATGAATTAACAGTAAAGTTCAGGCTGGACCAGGTACATAAAAAAAGCGCTGTATTTGATCAGAAAAAATTAAACTGGATCAGTGGGCATCACCTGGCCGGGCAAACCAACCAGGATATTCTAACTGGAATCAGAAATATTCAGCCGCAATGGGGCCAGTCTAAGAATAATGATTATTGTTCTGGGGTGATCGAGCTAATAAAGCCCCGGTCAAAATCACTGGTGGAACTGATTGAACAATCAGAGTATTTTTTCAAAGACCCCGAAGAGTATAACCGGGAAACGGCAAAAACCATCTGGAAAGATGAGGCCGGTATCATCCTGGAAACTCTGCGGGATAAATTAAATGAACTTTCCAGTTGGGAATCCGCCGCCATTGAAGCAGAATTCAAAAATATAATGAACGACAATGACCTTGCACTTGGAAAGATCATGAAACCGGTCCGGTTTGCTATCTGCGGTACAGTGAATGGACCTGCCCTGTATGCGGTAATGGCTTTGCTGGGTCGTGATTCCTGTATGTACCGCCTGGACTGTGCCGTAAAATCCCTGGCAAATTCCTGACCTGAAATGAACGATACCCGAAAAGAATCAGTTAATTTTATCCAGAAGATTATCAATGACGATAATGAGTCAGGAAAGTGGGGGAGCCGGGTCCATACCCGATTCCCGCCGGAGCCTAATGGATACCTGCATATCGGCCATGCCAAATCCATCTGCCTGAACTTCGGTCTTGCAAAAAAGAACGGCGGCCTCTGCAATCTCCGTTTTGATGACACGAACCCTCTAAAAGAAGAGGATGAATATGTCCAGGCAATTAAAAAAGATGTGCAGTGGCTTGGTTTTGACTGGGAAGACCGATTGTATTTCGCATCGGATTATTTTCAGCAATTACATGACCATGCGGTAACTCTGATTCAAAAAGGTGTAGCCTATGTCTGCGATCTTCATGCGGAAGAGATCCGTAAAACCCGGGGGACGCTGACAGTCCCGGGGCAGGAAAGTCCGTACCGGGAGCGCTCCATCGATGAGAGCCTAGACCTTTTCGCAAGAATGAAGGCAGGGGAATTCCCTGATGGAACGAGAACCCTCAGGGCCAAAATTGATATGAGTCATTCCAACTTGAATATGCGCGACCCGGTGATTTACCGTATTTTACATGCCAGTCATCACAACACGGGTGATGATTGGTGCATATATCCCATGTACGACTGGGCCCATGGCTTGGAAGATTCCATTGAAAAAATTACCCATTCCATCTGTACCCTGGAATTTGAGGACCACCGACCGCTTTATGACTGGTACCTGGATCAACTGGGTGTCTATCATCCGCAGCAGATCGAATTTGCACGGCTCAATCTGAATTTTACCGTGGTAAGTAAGCGTAAACTCAAACGGCTGGTGGATGAAGGTATTGTCGATGGCTGGGATGACCCCAGGATGCCCACTATCTCCGGTCTGCGGCGCAGGGGCTATACTCCCAGGTCCATCCGTAATTTCGCGGAAAGTGTGGGTATCACCAAAAGGGATACTGTTGTTGATATTGCGCGCCTGGAAAATTCCCTGCGGAAAGATCTGAATAAAAGAGCCCCCCGCGTACTGGCGGTATTGGATCCCTTAAAAGTGGTGATTACCAACTACCCGGAAGGTCAGGTGGAAGAATTAGACGCTGTTAACAATCCGGAGGATCCTCAGGCCGGAACGCGTAAAGTACCTTTCTCAAGAGAAATTTATATAGAACGTGCCGATTTTATGGAAGACCCGCCGAAAAAATTCTTTCGCCTGGGTCCAGGAAGAGAAGTACGGCTCAGGTATGCCTATTTAATCACCTGCAACAAGGTAGTGAAGGACGATGATGGTAATATCACTGTACTATACTGCAGCTATGACCCGGAGACCAAAGGCGGCAGTGCGCCTGACGGCCGTAAAGTGAAAGGGACATTGCACTGGGTTAGTGCCGAACACGCGGTAGATGCAGAAGTGCGCCTGTATGACCGTTTGTTCATAAATCAGAATCCGGAAGAGGTGGGCGACTTCATGGAAAACCTTAATCCCCATTCACTCACCTGTCTTTCCCATGCGAAACTGGAGCCATCCATGCTGAATGCCAGGGCTGACATTACTTACCAGTTTGAGCGCCAGGGTTACTTTAAAAAAGATGTTCAAACAACCATTCCGGAAAAAATGGTTTATAACCGGGCTGTATCCCTACGGGACTCCTGGGCTAAATTTGTAAAGCAGCAGGGTCAATAAGTGGGTATCGAGAATTTTGGCTGGCTAAAACCCTTGATTACCCCTAATTTGGCTTTATGAAACCGAACCTGCGGATGCGGAAAATCCTGCCAATTCTTATCCTGCTCAACCAGCTTGCCAGCCAGGATTCATTTCTTTATCTTTATGTGCTGCCCTTTGAGAATACGGAAAATGACCCTACTGTAGAGTGGATTGCTCCCGGACTGTCCGATATGACCCGGGAACAGTTGAAGAATGAATTTGGCCTTAAACTGCAGTCCAAGGAGGATCTGGAAGTTGTAATGAACGACCGTTCCTTGATGCTGAAACAGACCCGTGGTTCGCGGAATTTGCTGTTGTTAGGGAAATTTCTTCGCAAACTGGATAAAGTTCATGTTACCATTCAGTTGGTGGATGTGGCCAATTGGCAGGAAGAGGACAGTCAAAAGATAGTGGAAGTATACAGTGCTATCCCGGCCTTAAATCAGGCTGTGGGGCAAACCGTAAAGAAAATGGTGGCGTCTTTCCTGCCTAAAAAGCCGGTTTCCAACCGTTCGCTTTACCCCACCTTCACAGAACCAAAAGCTGCGAAAAAACGTCAACCCTTTTCTAAAGAATCTGAAAAAGTAGTTAATAATCTTGATTCACAGATCGCGGAACTGGAGGCCTCAATGGATGCCCTGCTGGGTGCCAGAAAACGGAAGGATACAGCACCAAAGAAAGGTGTAATGCGTAAGACGGCAGGGGAGTGGACACTGGATTTTGATGTGGATCGTAAAATGGAGACCAACCCTGAAAATGCAGCCAATACAAGAATGCTTTCCACGGTCCTGGAACAACTCCTCCACAATCCTTACGATATAGAACTACAGCGCCCGGAATTTATTTATCACGATGACGATGAATTGTATATGACCGTACGGTTCCCTGTGGTCTACAAACTCAAAGAGCAAATTGTCAAGGATATGCTCACTACACTGCCTTATACCGGCCTAGAGCAGAATGGCAGTCTAACCATTTTCTATTTTGACAGGGAATCGTTCAACTTTCCCCCGGATATTGTTGAGACCATTAAATCCGGATCCTACCGTTCAGTGCCTGTGATCCGGATATTTGATAAAAATAATAATACCCTGATCGTCATTGCCGATTCTCCGGAAAATGATATCCATGCAAAACGCAGCAATAAAGTCCTTTACCTGCCCCAAAACCAGTTCTCGCCACTTATCGAATTCACCGTTGGCGGCTGGTCCATGCAGGTGGCCATGGAAACAGTGGAGATTCATGCAGTATATGAATTCATACTGCCTGTCAGCGAGGTGGAAAGTCTGAGCAATGTGAGTCTAAAATTCATTGAAGAAAATGAGTTGAGTGAATTTCTGGCCCCGCTTTTATAAATATGAATAATAGGTCCTAATATTAATTACATGTAAAATATTATAAATTCTATTTGACCATCTGCCTATTATGAAACCAGTTAAACAACTCAATGAATAAACTTATCATTATTATTTCCATCTCGATTTCATTTGCGCAGGGGCTTGTTCCGATTGATATTTCCAAAAATGAACTCCGAACCGTGGTTGAAATTGCATCCCGAGCTTCCCAAAGAGTTTTTGTGGAAGATTTTACTGGACTCAACTGACCATACTGCCCGTCCGCGAGTTTCGCGATCTCAGAACTAATAGATGAATTCCCGGAAACCCTTTTTTGTATAGAATGGCATAGTCCAAGTTTTACACCCGGTAATTCTGATTTTGATATTTCTGAATACAGTACCCGTGCAAGTATGTATGGCGTAGGCGGCATTCCTCATACCCAGTGGAATGGCGTAGAAGAGACAGTAGGCGGGTATCCTAGTGGAAACTGGCAGCCCATGTATAATTCTTTCCTGACCATTTATAATAGTATGGTTGGCGATGATACGCCTTATGAAATTGACATCAATGGTTTCATTGGTGAGACCGAAGTCTCATATGATGTGACAGTTTCCATGGACGCTGGTATGAGCAATTCAAGCCAAAAGATTGATATTTTCGTTGTTGAAGATAATATTTGGTCATATTGGACTGGCGCCAGTGCGTATCACAATGCAAGGAATGTTGCCAGGGACTGGTTGACAACAGAAGATATATCGATCAGCACTGCTGGAGAAACAGAAACATTTTCAGGCACCTTTGATCTCAGCATTGATTGGAATTCGGATAGTGTTAAAATCATTGCCATTGTCCAAAATTACTCATCCAAACAGATCTACCAGGTGTCAGCCGTTAACATTAATGATATGGATCCAGACGTTGATGACGACGGTGTTTTGAATAATGAAGATAATTGCCTGGAGATTTACAACCCCGGCCAGGAAGATGAGGATAATGATGACATTGGCAATGCATGTGATCCATGCAACAACCTCGTTTATGTCCTTGGAAATTTGAATGGCGATTACACTCTGGACGGTAAACCAACCATAGATG
>Ga0208522_1000527_pt1 | contig 26051 bp, 25 predicted proteins | sample ETNtaG_25_FD_185763 | JGI IMG/M metagenome (GOLD analysis project Ga0208522, IMG submission 185763) | Marine microbial and viral communities from oxygen minimum zone, Eastern Pacific Ocean - ETNP201302SV86 (SPAdes) (version 2) | ecosystem: Environmental > Aquatic > Marine > Oceanic ... | reverse complement strand
CACCTACTTTTGTAGAGTCCCTTCGTTCTCTTTGTGGTTGGAAAACTGTTGCCTGTTCCTTAAAGCGTCCCGGTTCTGATTCATCCAATTCTTTTTCAATTTTTCCTATGATTGAACGAGCTGAAACATGATGTTCGCCAATTGCAGCAAACAAAGCGTCAAGGTCTGCATAGTTAAGATCATTTGCAACTGTTACGAGTGACTCGCCGTCTAACGTTTCCTTGACTGGCAAATCGGCTCTTCTCAATTCTTTGACAAGGTCATCATGTCCCGTATCAATAGCTTCACTTCGGCGTTCCTGCGAATACCACTGTCTTATTTTGCTTGCCGAACGATGTGATGCCACGAACTGAAGCCAGTCTTTACTAGGAGCAGCTTCACTCTGCTTCGACGCTACTATTTCAACGGTCTGACCGGAAGCTAATCGAGTGTCAAGAGGCACTAGTCGTCCTTCTACTTTTGCTCCAACACATCTATGACCAACTTCTGTATGTATTGAATATGCGAAATCAACTGGAGTCGATCCAATTGGAAGCGTGATGACATCTCCTTTAGGCGTAAAAATATAAACCTCATCCTGTTCGAGGTCTGTCTTAAGGTTCGCCATAAAAGCATTCGGATCAGCTGTTTCTTCTTGCCACTCAACCATTCGCCCCAGCCATTCCATCTCATCTGAAGGGCTTTTGATTTTATAATCCCAATGTGAAGCAATTCCGAACTCAGCACGTTGATGCATTTCTCGGGTTCTGATCTGAAATTCTGCTTGTTTCGCTTGCGGACCTATAACAGTGGTGTGTAATGACTGGTAAAGGTTGAATTTTGGCATTGCGATGTAGTCTTTGAAGCGGCCTTGCACAGGTTTCCAAGTCGCGTGAATTGTTCCGAGAGCAGCGTAGCAATCTCTTACGTTTTCGAGTATCACTCGGATTCCCACAAGGTCATATATTTCCTCAAATGGTCTTCCTTTAACAATCATTTTTTCGTAAATGCTCCAAAGGTGCTTAGGTCTTCCCGACACGTCCGCCTTGATGCCCATATCATTGAAACGTTCTTTCACATTTGCAACTAATTGCGTAAGGTACATGTCTCTTTCCGGGGCACGATCCTGGACCATTTGTGCAATTTCGCTGTAGCGCTTTGGATGAAGTGTTGCTAATGAGAGATCCTCCAACTGTACTTTTACGTCTTGCATCCCTAACCGATTAGCTAGCGGGGCATATATGTCAAGAGTTTCCCTAGCTGTTCTTTCTTGTTTGAATTCCGGCAGAGCTGCGAGGGTTCGCATGTTATGCAGACGGTCAGCAAGTTTTATTACTAACACTCTCAAATCTTTCGCTACTGCTACAAGCATTTTCCTCATACTTGCTGCTTGTTGATCTTCACGAGAATCAAAATTGATTCTGTCTAGTTTTGTGACCCCATCAACGATGCTCGCGACTTCAGTGCCGAAATCTCTTTCAAGGTCTGTTAGATCTATCTCTGTGTCTTCTATCGCGTCATGGAGTAAAGCTGCTCCTATGGTGACATCATCAAGGCCTTGATGGGCGACGATAGTAGCTACGGCTAGAGGGTGATGGACGTAGGGCTCTCCAGACTTACGGGTTTGTCCCTCATGTGCAAGCACAGCTGTTTTATATGCACGCTCTATTAATGCAACGTCGCCTTTTGGGTGGCGTTCCAGATAGGCGTCTACTAAAGCCGCTGTTTCATCACTTTTTCCTGAAGCTCGACGGCGCCATGGAACAACTCGACGTGTCGCTACCATTTATCTACGCTTCTTACGAGGTCTTGGAGGGATTGCTCCGGAGTTCTGCAAGGGAGCGGGACGCCCACGTGCCGGGCCTCTAACTCCTTCGATGCGTTCTTTTTTCTTCAACTCTGGTTTAGATGCTTCTTGCCTGTCAATTTTTCGAACCGTCTCGTACTTAATTCCCTTTTGTCCAAGTCTGTTTCTTACTTGTTGCCATCTTTCTTCTCTTTCCTTAAGTCTGGAAACTAATGAAGATGCAAGAAAGATTGAAGAATATGAACCAACCAGTATCCCTACCAATAATGCAACACTAAATTCCTGCAAAGTAGTTGCACCCATTATGAAAGCACCGATCACAAGCAATGAAAGCACTGGTAAAGCTGAAGAAATACTTGTATTTATTGACCTCATTGCCACTCTGTTAAGCGCCAAATTCATCATCTCTGTGTAAGAATACTTTTCAGTTGCCCCTAATCTCCCTGTGATTTCTCTGACTTTGTCATAGACGACAATTGTGTCATAGAGGGAATAACCCATGATTGTGAGGAAAGCAACTACCGTGGCGGGCGTTATTTCAAATTGGAAAAATGAGTACACGCCAACGCTAATAATAATGTCGTGAATTACTGCTACTAATGCTCCAAACGCCATTTTCCATTCAAGACGAATCGTAAGATACACAGCTACTACAGCAAAAAATACGAGCAGTGCTTTTATAGCTTTATTTGTTACATCCGACCCCCAAGTTGGACCAACCTGTTCAAATGTCTCCACTTCCCCTATACGATTTTCTAGAAGTTCTCTGAGTTCATTAGCTTTTTGAGGGTCATCTATGTCAGATCTGATTCTCGTTAAATCATCGCCTACTTTCTGCACTCTCGAATCAGCTGCCCCAACGCTTGAAAGCACCTCTCTGGTTTCAGAAACTGTCACATTTGAAGAACGGACCTCGTAAGAAGTTCCTCCTTCGAAGTCAAGTCCCAAGTTAAGACCACGAATAGCGAAGGAACCTATTCCTATGAGCAGTACAACGGTTGAAGCAATGAAAGCTCGCTTCCATAAGTTTGGGAAGTTAACAGGATTTTCTCCTAGGTAAAGACTCTTCAAAGTTTTCATATTGTCTCCACCGACGGTGAACTGACCTTTGGTCTTGACTCGCTTACTGCCCCGATAGCTGGCAGACCAAATCTTTTAGGATGGTTTGCAAACCAATCGGTTTTGGCAAGCACCTTCACGAGTGGTCCCATAAAAAAATACGTTGCTACTAAGTCGAGTAAAGTCGCTAACCCTAAGTAAAAAGCAAAACCCTTGACCGCTCCAACTGTGAGCCACCAAAGCAAAATTGCGCCTATCAGCGAAGCCATGTCCGCTTTAACTATCGTAGAGAAAGCAATTGGGAAAGCTCGGTCAACTGATGAGCGGGCTGTTCTTCCATCAAGTACATCTTCTTTAAGATGTTCAAAATAAACTATGTTCGAATCAACTGAGACGCCTATTGCAACAATGATTCCTGTTATACCAGCGAGTGTGAGGGCAAGCCCTTCTTGAGTGCCTAAATGAGCGACAATTGCCCACAAAAGAGCCCCTGAAACTAACAGACTTGATAAAGCGACTAGACCAAGCAACCTGTAATAGAACAGCATGAAAAGGGCCACAAGAAGTAGTCCGATGATCCCAGCTTTGATTCCTGCATCAAGCGAATCTTCTCCTATCGTCGCGGAAACGAGTTGAGTATTTTCTGCTTCTAGTTCAACGGGAAGAGAACCGTACCTCAAAGCAAGTGCGACATTTTCAGCTTCTTCTTTTTCGTAGGCTCCTGAAATCACAATTGCATCTCTTTCAAATTCAGGCGCTCTAATTTGTGGAGCTGTAATAACTTCTCCATCTAAGACGATCGCTAGACGCCCATTCGTGAATCCTGGAAGTTTTGGGCATGACTCTGACCCGATATAACATTGTGCTGAAACTGAATTGAAAGCTTCGATACCATTCTGACCGTCTTTAATAACAAGACTTATTTGCCACTGATAATCGTAGAAATCTGCTCCCGCATCACTGAGTGCGTCTCCTGTTAACACACTCGGACCCAGAAGGTAACTCGCTCCAGGGTCATCCTGGGAGTTTAAAATCACGAAATTGTTTGCTTGGTCTGCTTCCTTTGGGGTTAATCCATCAATCCCAATAACTGGTTGTATTTCTCCGTTTATTGCTCTGGCGCAAGATGCTAGAGGAACAGCCTCATAGTCGTTGCCTTTACTTTCTGCGTTTTGATTTCCAACAGAAGAAAAAACGTTGCAAACTGGACGGAATCGCATTTCAGCCGTTGTTCCAACTAGTTGAAGTGCTCTATCTTGATCTTTGACACCTGGAAGCGACACCATTACTCCACCCTCGATACGGGATATCTCCGGTTCCGCTACTCCTAAGCCATCGACTCGATTACGTATTATTTCCACAGTCTGATCAAGCATGATGTCATCTGCAGGTTGAGTGGCAATAAGTCGAACGGACACTCCTCCTTGAAGGTCAAGTCCAAGTAAAGGTTCATTCTTCCAAAGGACAGTTCCAACCATTGAAACAATAGTTACTGCAAGAATCCCTATGAGGAGAGTTAGTTGTCGACGCATTTTAATTTTCCCTACGAAAGTGGACCCTCCGAGGAACTCTCATCTGTATCTGTTTGAAATTTTCTGTCGACAGCGCTTCTAAGCACTTTTAACTCAAGATCTTGGGCTACTTCAAGCCATATCACTCCGCTTTCTTCCTCAACTTCTTTAACCACTCCATGGATACCTGAGCTGAGCAATACTTCGTCACCTGCGGCTAAGGATCTCACCAAGGCTTGCTGTTCTTTAACACGTTTTTGTTGTGGTCGTATAAGAAACATGTACATCAACAACATGATTACTATGAGTGGCAAAAAAGACATTTGGGCTCTCTAATTTAGGGAATACTTACACTTATAGTTTACGCCGAGTGAGGATGTTAAGGCTCGAACTTAATGACTTAGGACCAAATATCTAAAGTTTCTTTTCGGAAGTTATCAAATTCATTTTCATCTATAGAAATCCTCATACGTTCCACAAAATTAAAAAGCCATGCAAGATTGTGTAAAGTCAAAATACGTGCCCCAGTCGGTTCATTCGTGGCCATCAAATGACGCAAATACGCTCTAGACCAATGATTTCCAGGACTTTGAGGAAACCCAGGATCAAGCGGATCGTCGTCTTTCGCAAAACGGGCATTACCGATGTTGATTCTGCCTTCTGACGTTAAAACGGTACCGTGTCTAGCCAAGCGAGTTGGCAAAACACAATCGAACATGTCTATTCCTCTTTCAACTACATTCACTAAACCGACCGGGTCTCCTAAACCCATGAAATATCTTGGTTGGTCTTTAGGGACTAAATCAGTTACTACTGAGACTGAATCAAGCATTTCGTCTCTACCCTCACCAACGCTCAACCCTCCAATGGCATAACCGTCAAAACCAATTTCCAAAGTGCGTTCTGCACTCTCGGCTCTTAATTCAGGATTAACTCCTCCTTGAACTATGCCGAATTGGCTTTGACGAGAGGAAGCGTCAGGGTGGTCAATAAAAGTTTTTCTTCCTCTCTCGGCCCACGCTGCAGTCATTTCGACAGAATCTCTTATGGTCTCTTCCGGTGCTGGCAAAGCAGGACAGATATCTAAAACCATCTGAATGTCTGCACCGATGTCAGCTTGTATTTCGGCAGAACTTTCTGGTGTTAATTTGTGAAAAGAACCGTCATATACAGAACGAAATGTCGCGCCCTCTTCGTCTATTTTTGGGTCAAGTGAAAATATCTGGTACCCGCCTGAATCAGTTAGTGTCAAGCCTGTCCAATTTGCAAATGATGCTATGCCTCCAGCATTTTTTACTATTTCTGCACCTGGTCTGAGCATCAGGTGATATGTGTTTGCTAAAACCACCTGAGCCCCTAAGTCTTTTAGATCCAAGGAAGACAAATGTCTAACTGATCCTCTTGTACCTACAGGCATGAAGCAGGGTGTTTTAAAGGAGCCATTTACAAGCCTTACAGTGCCTGTTCTTGCTTCTCCATCCGTATTTTCTAAATCAAAGTCAGCTCTCATTAGTGATCAGCCTAGTTTCCGAGAAATTCTCTTTGTACAAGCATTGCGTCTCCAAAAGATAGGAATCTGTAATTCTCATATAGTGCCTCTTCATATAGAGACCGCCACCTTTCCCCTAGGAACGCATCAAGCATTATAAGCAGAGTTGACTTTGGTAGATGAAAATTAGTTAAAAGAAGGTCAACAATTTTAAAGTCGAAAGGTCGTTTTATGAAAATATCGGTTCTTCCTTCTAATTCTCCAAGTGCTGCTGTTTCAAGAGCTCGTACTGTTGTCGTACCTACGGCTATAACCCTTTCGGCTTCTGCGCATGCTTTAATAACATTTTCAGACACACTGTAAAATTCAGAATGCATTTTATGTTCCTCAATGTTTTCTGTATTAAGTGGTCGGAATGTGTCTAAACCGACTACAAGTTCCACAAATTCTATTTTTGCACCTTTTTCAACACACCTTTCAAGTAATTCTGTTGTTATATGTAATCCGGCAGTAGGCGCTGCAGCAGATTTGGCTCTTTTGCTGTACACAGTTTGATACCGATCTTTGTCTTCTAGTTTTGTTTTTATGTATGGAGGAAGAGGCATCTCGCCATATTTTTCAAGTGTTTGGATAAATTCTCCCTTTACATCCAGTCGAACTTTCCTTAACCCTTCTCCAAGGTCATCCTGTACTTCAATTTCGAAGTCTTCACCAAATTTGAAAATAGTTCCAGGTTCTATTTTTCGACTAGGTTTAACCAGTGCTTCCCATTGATCTGCCTCTTTACTTTCTTCTAGTAAGAGAATCTCTACTTTTCCACCAGTAGTTTTATGCGCATGAAACCGTGCAGGTAGAACTCTCGTATTGTTCATTATGATCAGGTCGCCTGGTTTTACAATTTCAGGAAAATCAGAAATTCTTGAATGATGGATCTCATTTTCAATATCTACTAACAGACGTGATTCTGTCCTAACGGACAATGGCTCTTGCGCTATTGCGGAATCAGGCAAGTTGTAGTCAAACTCATTAAGTTCCATTGAGCATTATTTTAGAAGGTTTTTGATTTATTAATCAGTTATCAAATAATGACTGCTTTTTATCAGATGGAGCGCTTAACCCTAAATGTTTGTAAGCAGCTGGAGTTGCCACCCTGCCTTTTGGAGTTCTGATCAGTAAGCCCTGTTGGATTAAAAACGGTTCATAGACATCCTCAACAGTGTCTTCTGGTTCGCTGACACTAATAGCTAAAGTTTTTATACCAACTGGACCGCCGGAAAATTTTTCGCATAAAGAAATCAAAATGGCTCTTGAGGCTTTATCTAGACCAAGATCGTCAACTCCAAAAAATGTAAGACCTTCACGTGCTACTTCTCCATCAACTTTCCCTTCTCGCTCAACTTGAGCAAAGTCACGCACTTGTCGCAGTAGTCGATTTGCAATTCTTGGTGTACCTCTTGAACGTTTAGCTATTTCATTGGCTCCATCAACATCTATATCAACTTCAAGTATCCCAGCTGTTCTCTGGACAATGGATTGCAATTCTTCAGATTCGTAATAGTCCAACCTTGCTGTAAGCCCAAACCTGTCACGCAGAGGCCCGGTAATAAGTCCGGTGCGAGTTGTAGCTCCGACCAAGGTAAACGGAGGCAATTCAAGTCTGATTGAACGTGCCGCGGGTCCTTTACCTAGGACGATGTCGAGTTCAAAGTCTTCCATGGCTGGGTACAGAACTTCCTCTACAGCTCTTGCGAGTCTGTGAATTTCGTCAATAAAAAGGACATCCCCTATCTCAAGTTTTGTCAAAATAGATGCCAGGTCACCTGCTCTTTCAAGAGCCGGACCAGAAGTGATATGAAGTTCAGCTCCCATTTCCATAGCGACTATATGAGCTAATGTTGTTTTACCTAATCCAGGTGGTCCGGCGAAAAGAAAATGATCTGCAGGCTGTTCACGTTCTCTTGCCGCCTCCAGCATCACTCTTAAGTGACCTTTTAGCTCAGTTTGGCCAACAAATTCAGCAAGGCCTTTAGGTCTTAGACCTACTTCTATTTCACTTTCTATGGGTTCCTTGTTTGGGGAAAGTAACTCTTCACGCATAGTGGACCTTAAGCAGCGGCTAGTTTCTGGAGAGCTTCTCGAAGCAGTATAGAGGAATCATCACCGGCAAGATCTCCAAGAACTGAACGTATCTCTTCTGGTGAGTAACCAAGTCCATCTAGAGCTTCTTGCACTTCTAATATCGCTGATCTTCCAATTCCCGAGTCGTCAGTTGTTATAGATATGCCTTCAATTGGCATTTTCAAAACGCTCTTTAATTCGACCAGAAGTCTAGTTGCCGTTTTTTTACCCACTCCTGGGACCAAACATAGAGAAGAAATATCATCGTTATTGACTACCTGAAAGAGTTCATTTGGACCGTGGACACCTAGAACTGCTAACGCCAAAGAAGGCCCTACCCCGTGGGCTGTAAGAAGTGCTTCAAAACAAATTCTTTCAGCACGATCTAAAAACCCATACAGAGCCTGATCCGTCTCTCTAATCAAATGGTATGTGTAAACAAAAACTTCGCTTCCTTCTTCGCCAATTTTTACAGCAGTCGTGGGAGTAACAATTATCCGATAACCAATTCCTGCAGTCTCTATAAGAACTTCACCCTTTTCATCTTCGGAAAAACGTTCTAGAAGCAAACCTCGAATTGAACCAATCATCCTGCCGCTACCTTATGTTGCCCTGGAAGCATCGCTAAATGGCACAAAGCTATTGCTACTGCATCTGCTGCATCAACAGGTCGAAGAGGCGAATCAATTTTAAGCAATGTCTGGACCATGGCCTCTATTTGATCTTTCCCAGCACCTCCCCAACCAGCAACAGCTAACTTTACTTCGTTAGGTGAGTACAAAGTTACTGGACACCCTGAAGCAGCCCCTTCCGCCATGATCACGCCTGAAGCATGGCTAGTTTGCATAGCAGTCTTTGCATTGACTTGGAATAAGACTCTTTCCACGGCAATCTCATCTGGTTTTTGTTCCGCGATAAGAGTACGAATATCGTATTGAAGATCAGCGAGACGCTTGGCAAGTGCGTCATTCGGATCAGTTCTGATAACCCCTGCGGCCTCTGCAGTTAGTTGGCGTCCTTCTCTTCTGACAAGCCCGTAGCCACAACGCGATAAACCCGGATCCACTCCTAAAACGAACATATGTACGATTGTATCTGAACCTTAGGTTCGATGTTGGGATTATTTTAAACTTCCTACAGTTGCAAGTTTTCTAAAACATCATCAGGTATATCAAAATTTGCATAAACGTCCTGCACGTCGTCATCTTCATCTAGAAGGTCTACAAGCTTCAATACCGCTTTAACCTCTTGCGGGTCTGTTACCTCAACAGTGGATGATGCAAGCATCGTGACATCAGCACTTTCAAAAGAAATTTGAGCTTCCTCTAAAGCTTCTCTGAGTACAGGAAGATCACTTGGCGAACAAGTTAATCGCCAACTCTCCCCTTCTTTAACAAGATCTTCTGCGCCAACCTCAAGAGTCGCCTCCATCACGGATTCTTCGTCTATAGGGTTTGCAAAAGAAACTATTCCCTTGCGTTCGAACTGCCAGGCAACGGATCCAGGCTCTGCTAGAGATCCACCGTTCTTCGTCAAAATTGTTCGAATTTCAGACGCAGTTCGATTTCTATTGTCAGTCAAAGTCTCAACATAAAGGGCCACACCATGCGGCGCGTACCCTTCATAAGTAACGCTCTCATAGGCAACTCCTTCTAATTCACCAGTACCTCTCTTAATCGCCCTTTCAATAGTGTCAAGAGGCACCGAAGAATCGCGCGCTTTTTGATACATGGTGCGCAAGGTTGGATTTGAATCAAGATCTCCTCCGCCTTGACGGGCTGCTACTTCAACCTGCTTTATCAACTTCGCAAAAAGTTTCCCGCGTTTTTTATCAGCAGCGCCTTTTTTATGTTTTATGGTTGCCCATTTAGAGTGGCCTGACATCAAGTTCTCCCATTCAGGAACTAAAGCTCCATCAACTATTAGAAACCATTTCTAAGAAGTCTGCATGTATTCGATCGTCATCTGCTAACTCGGGATGAAAAGAGGTAACAATTGTCGAACCCTGTCTACACATAACCGGATGTCCATTTATTTCTGCCAGAACCTCGACCTCTTCACCAACACTTTCGACTAAAGGGGCCCTTATAAAAACTCCTCTAAAAGAATCGTCAAAACCTTTTATCAAGAGATCTGATTCAAAAGAGTCAATTTGTCTTCCATAACCATTTCGACGAACTTCAATATCTATTAGCCCTAAAGACTTCTGATCACTTCTGCCGTCTGTAATTTTTGAAGACAATAAAATCATTCCTGCACAGGTTCCCAAAATTGGCATTCCATCAGTTGAACGTTCTTTAAGGGAGTCGAATATTTCAGAAGACTCGAGCAAAAAAGACATCGTTGTGGATTCACCACCTGGGATTATTAACGCTTCTGAATCATCAAAATCCTGAAGACTACGAACTTCTAAAGCTTCTACTCCGAGTCTTTCCAAAGCTTGCACATGAAGCTTAAAAGCTCCTTGGAGTGCTAAAACTCCAATTTTCACGTCTTACCAACCGCGCTCTGCTAACCGAGTTTCTATTGAATCCATTTCGATCCCCGTCATTGGCTCGCCTAGCTTTCTACTGACTTTTGCGAGAATTGAGGGGTCCAAGTAGTTAGTCGTAGCTTCAACGATTGCACGAGCTCTCGGAGCTGGATCTTCACTTTTAAATATTCCTGAGCCTACAAAAACAGCTTGAGCACCTAACTGCATAACCAAGGAAGCGTCTGCAGGTGTTGCTATACCACCTGCGCAAAAAATAGGAACTGGCAATTCGCCTGTTTCCGACACTTCTTGCACTAAGGGTAAGGGAGCTTGAAGCTGTTTCGCCCAATCGAAAAGCTCAGCAGAATCAGCTTGAGAAATCCTTCCTATATCTCCAAGAATGGAACGCAAATGACGAACTGCTTCAACGATATTTCCAGTGCCAGCCTCCCCTTTGGAACGGATCAAGCATGCTCCTTCTGAAATTCTTCTTAATGCTTCACCTAAATTTGTGGCACCACACACGAAAGGAGCGTCAAATTTCCATTTATCAATGTGGTGTGCTTCATCGGCTGGGGTTAATACTTCACTTTCATCTATGTAGTCGACTCCAATCGACTGCAACACTTGCGCCTCGGCAAAATGACCTATCCTCGCTTTAGCCATGACCGGAACGGTGACAGTATTTTTTATTTCTTCGATCATTTCAGGATCGGACATTCTCGCAACGCCCCCGTCACGACGTATGTCGGCTGGTACTCTCTCTAATGCCATCACTGCAGTTGCTCCTGCATCTTCAGCAATTTTTGCCTGTTCCGCATCGACGACATCCATGATGACGCCACCTTTTAGCATTTCTGCAAGACCCCTTTTGACTAATCGGGTTCCTGTATCACGGTTAAGTTCATCCATGATTTGAGTCTAGAAGAGGTTGAGTAATATACCTTTCTGAAAATTAAAATGGTTGACTTTTGCTTTTATCCGTTCAGAACTGCTGCTTCTACTGGGGTTAACAGAGATGCTTCTCCAAGTTGTGCTAAAGCCACCCAAGTTCTCCCATAGTCAAGTTTCACAACCTCTCCCGAATCATCATCATAAAAAGACCATTTCAAAGCCTCGAACTGTCGATCCCATGTTATTCCCACAATTTTGCCATTTCGAAGCAGCCACCCATCTCCACCTCCTGTGCTTTGAGCTTGAGGTGAGTTCGGATCAGCATTTGATCTGAAATAATCAACATAAAGAAGCAGGACATTTTCTGAATCCAACTGAACACCATCTGAGTCCATTAGAGGAGAACCGTCCTGGAACCGTTTCCACTTTGTGGACTGCTGATCCCAAAGATACTCGATCACACGCCCGCCAGTTTCCCAACGTAATCCTAAAGTTGGTACTGCAGAAACTGGAAGTGGGCCATAGTCAAATATTGCAGTTGGCGCCGAAGTTGGGACATCACCAATCAAATAAGCAGGATTCAAAACACCGTCGTAAGGCGGTTTGCCTCTTAAAGGGTCGCGAGAAAAAGCACCAGAGGAATTTATTTCTGCACTTTGTCTAATGAAAGTTCCGCTTCGTGCTGCTTCTTCAACTTCTACTCCTACTCCTTCGTTGCTACCCCAATATGCGAAATGAGGGTTGCTGAGATTTCCAATAAGGCTTATATCCGTAGACCGAGCTGATCTAACTGGAGCTATACGTTCAGGTAACGAACTCTGGTATATGCCTAAAAATCTTGTTTTACCTGCTTCTATGAGAGTTTCATAAACTATGTCCGCCTCCGCAAGCCCTTCGTGAGGAAGCGAATTCGAGTCATTGTTACCTATCTTCACTGTTAATGCAGGTCTGGGGATAATCCCGTCCGACGCTGGCAAACCGGTCAAAGGGTGTTTAGGGCCGACCCATTCTTCAGGGTTAATTGTTGTTGTCGTTTCAAGCACTGTTTCAATGGCGGTTGTTGTAGCGAGAACTGAACTAGTTGTCGATGAGAGTGTTGACGGAGACGAAGAAGTAGTAGTCGCTTGAACGGTAATTTTTTCACTTTCGCCACATGAAGCCAAGAAGAAAACGCCTGTAACCGCTACAAGGAAAATTTTTGTTATTTTAAAATTTCTTGCAATGCTCACAGTTCCTCCATTGCTGAGACTCTCTCCTCAGTCGATGGGTGTGTTTCTTCAGCGTCCAACCCTTTTGGATTCATTAACCATAGGTGTGAGGTTGATTTAGGAACACCGTCAATTTCTGCCCCTAAACTCTTAAGTGCTAAAAGTGACCTTTGGACTCCTGGAGGGTACCGAGTTAGTTCCGCTCCCTTTGCATCTTCAAGTCTGACGTCATTTCTATATTTCTTACTCCCAGTAAAAATGGCGATTAAAGGCAACCTGAGAAAAAATGCTTCTACCGTCTTTTTTGACAAACGGCTGTCTAGACACTTTGCAACCAATTGAGCCAAAAGGCCTTCAATCTCAACGAGGTCTAATGAGTCGATAGCTCCTGTAGTTAAAACGATTGCTTGTGATCGTTTGTCGGCAACAGCCGCCGCGTTGCCGTTGGGACTTTCAATCACATAAACATCCGGCTTGTCTAGACCATGATTTACACACATGCCGTCAAGAGCATTGTGGAGCCGCGGAAATTGTTTTTCGCTTGCAGGAATGCTGCGAAGCGATCTAAGAACAGCACCCGGAGCCATGCGAATCATGATAAAAACCATCAACAAGGAACTTATTAAAGCTAGCGCCAAGGGTAAAACGAACGAATTCTCTACAAGGAAAAAAATTGGTACCCAAACTAAAAGCGAAAGAAACAAATATGTATGAAAAACTGGAGAACGTGTATCTATAATTTTCATTTTTACCTAGGTGTAGAAATAATTATTTACCTCTGCTTTAGGCATATTACGCATTTATTTGGGTCAACTGGGGTCAATTAGCCAAGATCGCTTCATAAGATTTCAAATAAGTCTCCGCTAAGCGTTGCATTGAAAAATTTTCGGCCCTCTTTATACCCTGAGCAGACAACCTTTCGGCTTGATCAGGGTTTCTGAGAACCTTTTCAATAGCATTGGCCAAAGCCTGTGAATCGCCAGCTGGTACCAAAAGTGCATCTTCACCTTCACGGGCTACTTTTGCGTAACCGGGAATGTCACTTGCTACAACTGGGGTTCCACAAGCCATTCCCTCTAACAAAACAACCCCAAAAGATTCTCCTCTCAATGATGGCGCACAAAAAATGTCTGCCCCTTTCATACGTGACAGCTTCTCTTCTTCACTTATTCGACCTAGCCATTTGACTCTATGATCTCCTGCTGCTTGAGCTTTTAGCTCGGTGGTTTCAGGTCCGTCACTTGCAACCCAAAGTTGAGTATCTGGCGGTAAAAAAGTCATCGCTTCGAGCAGCACACCTAGACCTTTTCGGGGTTCATGTCTGCCAACAAAAAATATTGTTGAGTTTTCTTTTGACCATGGAACTGCTGAATTGCATCTGTCTGTTTCAACTCCATTGAAAAGGATCTCATACTCTCCACCTAGAGCCGAGTGGGCCATTTCTGCTGCATCTTCAGAAACAGCGACAGCATGATCTAGTCGGTTACGTAACCACTTCACAGGACCTTTTAGTAAGTCGTACGCCAAACTTTTTCCTGCTGCGTGAAATGTGCCCAACATGGGACTCTGAGCTAAAAACAAAGATGTCAGAGTGGGTCCTGGAGCTAATGGTTCATGCAAATGGAGAATATCAAACTGTTCGTCTCGCAAAGCCCTGATTGTTCTTAATGCACAAGGAACATCGGGAGCGATAGGGGCAACAGACCCATTTGCTGTCGTAGGTATGCTCATACCGAGAGGTGTCACTCCCGTGTCAGGGGGTGGACCATCACACGGACCAAGAACCCGGACAAAATGACCCAAGCTTCTCAACATCTTCGCTAAGCCCAAAACCTGTCCTTGAACTCCACCAGGAATCGTCAAACTGTAAGGGCATATAAGACCTATCCTCATACTAGATTCTACCCTTTTCCGGTTGGGAGTCGGAAGGCCAGTTTGGTTGCATCAAATGCCACTGTTCTGGCGCTTTTCTGATTAATAATTCCATTTCGTCTGCAATTGTTTGTGTAATGCGTTTTACATCAGAACGAAATTTTCCTTTTCTTTCGAGGGAGATAGCCGGTCGGACAACTCCATGACAACCATTACCTTTATTGTAAATTGCAGCAGTAAGCAAAGTCGCTCCTGTCCTTAAAGCTAGAGTTGCAGGACCAGCCGGCAATAACGTCTTTTCGCCGAAGAACTCGACTTCTACTGAAGATCCACCAATGTCGCGGTCTGAAACAAGCACGACAAGTTGTTTATCCGATATGGCTTTAAGAACTTGAGGTCCTGCATCTGCTCCTAAAGGTATTATGTTCATACCTAAAGCATTTCGACTGCGTTTAAACCATTCAAATAGTTCAGGCGGTTCAAGCGGTTCCACTACAGCACTAACTGAGACGCCCTTGATTTTAGATATCCATAAACCGCCCCAGTCCCAAGCCCCTAAATGAGGTAAAACTAAGATGACGCCAGAATCTTTTTTTAAAGCTGTTTCTATCAACTCCCAACCATCGTGAGAGAAAGTGCTTTCCAACTCTTGTTTAGTCATGTCGACAAGGCGGAAAGTGTTTACCCAGTAGTGTGCGTACGATTTAAACGTCTGGTCAACGAAGTCTTTTAATTCTTTCTTTGAAAGTTCAGAATCATTTAGCCGATTAGCATTTCTGATCACTTGATCTCTACGTTTTTTGTCAATTCTTGCGATCACGTAACCTAAAAAAGATGCAACACCCAATCCAAGTTTTCTGGGAAGCTTTCGCGATAATAAAGCCGCCAGCTTGTATCCGATAAGGGCCAGGGAGGCCAATTTAACCTTGACGCTGTGAAGATCGGCGCTCCGCTAGACGCTGACGGCGCTCTTTCCTGCGATCTAGACGAAGTTGACGTCTTCTCTCTGAATTCTGATGGAGCGATGTATCTCGCACGGCACTCGCTTGCTTCCATACTTTGACGAACCTCTGCATGGCCGTAAAGGTACTTAGGACTAGCATGATCCACAAAATGACTATCAAGGCTTCTGAGAAAAGCAATCCGAGTGCCAAAACGACGAATCTTTCTGCGCGCTCCATAAGACCACCTTTGGCCTCAAGACCCAAAGACTCGGCTTTAGCCCTCTGATAAGAGATAAGAAGACTTACAAACATCACCGATACTGGGAGCATCACCGTATATCCAGGTTCATCACCAACTAGAAACCATGCAATTCCTCCTAGTAGAAGAGCATCCGTTAGGCGGTCAGAAACCGAATCAAAGAACGCTCCTCTTAAAGAAGCGGCTCCAGATGCTTTTGCTACAGGCCCATCAAGTGCATCAGAAATACCTGTCATCACAAGGAGAACAAACCCTAGACGCAAAGAACCGAATGCTACAGAAATGGAAGCGCCTACAGCCATGAGTATGCCAGTAACTGTCACTACGTCGGCTGTGATTCCCGCCCTGTGCAAATTTTTTCCAATCGGGCTTAAGCCTCTATCGACTACGTTGCGCCAATTTCCATCTAACAATTTTTTTTCACCCCGAATCGCTTCGAATAAGAACCTGTTTGAACAAAATTCATTTTAGGAGAGAACCAGGAAAAATCAGTAAACGGTCTTAAATTCATCAAATGATTAAGGAAACTGCTTCTGCTAGTCCTTCCAAGTCTCCGGATTTTTCTCGAAATGGCTTTCTATTAAAGAGCCGTTCACAGCGTCAATCATCACTAAACCTCTTTGAATCGGCGGTGATTCACTGGAGTACAAAAGAACTCGCCATGCAGGTCGGCTCCTTATTCCTCGCCAGACCATTTGAGCTGAAGCGTGACCTACGGGAAAACCTGCAATTTTAGCAGCTTCCACCAAAGCACCTGTTTCATCAATAGATAGCTTCCATCCACCCTGCAGATGATAAAGCCCAACTAAAGCCAAAGTAATTGCCGCAGCAACGTAACCCCAGTTGGTGAAAGGGGATGAATCAAACAATTTTGAAAATAAGAAAAAGACGATTGAAAAAAACAGATACAGGAAACCCGGTATACGCCGACGACTATTATCTGGAAACTGGTATGGACCTACAAAGCCATGAACGTCGAGATCATCTGGAAGCGCATCGGTTACATCTTCATCCTTAATTTCACCACTCATCATTTGACTCTAACGTTGTTACTCATGAATCTATAAACGAAATTACTTTTACTGCTGACTCGTTAGGGTCATCTAAACCATCAATAATCAGTTCAGTTGAGTCTCTGAATGGTTGTACAAATTTCTCATGCATTGGCTGTACTGAGGCTTTAAATTGTTTTCTTACACTTTCTTCTGTCCTGCCTCGTTCACTCATGTCTCTAGCTATTCTTCTTTCCAGCCTTGTTTCTTCAGGAGCGTCAATAAAAATTTTGAAAGTCAAACGCTCTCTAATTTCGCTAAAAGCCAATATTAAAATCCCATCGACGATTACAAATTCTTTTGGTTCTATTTTTTTCGTTTGTTCCGTACGAGTGTGGGTTGCAAAATCATAAATTGGGGCGTTTATTGAACTGCCTTGGCTTAGCGAATCTAAATGTTTAATTAATAACTCATGATCTAACGAGTCTGGGTGATCATAGTTAACCAAGGCTCTCTTTTCTACGTCTAAATGTCCCTGATCACGGTAATACCGATCAAACTGTAAAACTGAGACTCTCTCCTGAAGGTCTTTTAACAGTAGGTCAGCAATAGTAGTTTTACCTGAAGCCGCTCCTCCTGTTATTCCTAGAAACTTTACTTTCATGGAAACAACCGTTTCTGAAAAACTATTGACAATTCAATCAGTATTTATAATGTTGAGGCTTATAAGGGCCACTAACTGGGATTCCAAGATAGTCAGCTTGATTGTCAGTCAATTCTGTCAATCTGACACCGAGAGAGTCGAGGTGAAGGCGAGCAACTTTTTCATCAAGTTCTTTGTCGAGAGTAAATACACCCAACTCAAATTCTTCCGCTTTATCATGAAGTTCAATTTGAGCTAAAACTTGGTTTGAGAAACTAGCTGACATCACAAAACTTGGATGTCCAGTGGCATTTCCAAGATTAAGTAACCGTCCTTCAGATAGAAGTATTACCGAGTGCCCATCCGGGAATACGAACTCGTCTACCTGCGGTTTGATATTAATTTGTTTAACATCTGACATTTTTTGTAAACCAGCCATGTCTATTTCATTGTCGAAATGCCCGATATTGCCAACAATTGCTTGATGCTTCATAAGACCCATATGTTCAGCTGTGATAACCCCGTGGCATCCTGTAGCTGTAATAAATATGTCTGCGTCACTAATCACCTGTTCCAAAGTATTTACTTCATAACCTTGCATAGCTGCTTGCAGTGCGCATATGGGGTCTATCTCGGTCACGATCACACGTGCCCCTTGACCTCTCAGCGATTCTGCGCACCCCTTACCAACGTCTCCGAAACCGCACACAACTGCTGTTTTACCTCCGATCATCACATCGGTTGCACGATTAATTCCGTCAATGAGGGAATGTCTACATCCGTATAAATTGTCAAACTTGGATTTTGTAACTGAGTCGTTTACGTTGATCGCTGGGAATAAGAGCTCTCCAGATTCTTGCATTTGATAAAGACGCTTCACACCTGTTGTCGTTTCTTCTGAGACGCCTTTTATCTGACTGGAAATTTTTGTCCATCGTTCAGGATCGTCATTCAAAGATTTTTTTAATGTTTCTAGGAAAACTGTCCATTCTTCCGAATCTTCTTCTTGAGCTTCGGGAACTTCGCCGTTCTGTTCATATTCTCTACCTTTATGGACTAATAGAGTGGCGTCTCCTCCGTCGTCAAGAATAAGGTTCGGTCCTTCTTCTTGCCATTCAAATATTTTTTGTGTGGCCCACCAGTATTCTTCAAGTGTTTCGCCTTTCCATGCGAAAACGGGGACACCTTTCGGATCTTCCGGATTTCCATCTGGACCACAAACTACTGCCGCTGCTGCGTGATCTTGGGTTGAAAAGATATTGCAACTAGCCCAACGTACTTGCGCTCCCAGAATCACTAGGGTTTCAATTAGTACTGCTGTTTGAACGGTCATATGCAAAGAGCCTGCTATGCGCGCCCCAGATAATGGCTGGTCGTCGAAATACTCAGCCCTTAAGGACATCAACCCCGGCATCTCGTGTTCAGCTAATCGAATTTCCTTCCGACCGAAATCGTTAAGATTTATATCAGCAATTTTGTAATCGTTTTCATTAGACATATGCAATTAACGATATCGGGTGAGGCTTAATAGGAGCAGGTTTAACCTCTAACTAGAAATGCACTTCCTGCGGTATCAATTGTGTAATTCAAATCTTCTCCTTGGATCAAAAAAGCCTCTCCTGGTTTCAATTGTGTCTCTTCCTCATGTTCGACTTTAGATTTGCCAGTGGTGGTCAAGATTAAATCGACACTACTTGAACCGTTTACCTCTATTTTCGTATCCTCTATTCTTCTAACTGTCAGATTTTCGACTGGTCCTGTATATTCATGATCTGGTCCATGAGCACTTTGCACTTGAGGAATTTCTGCGCTGATGTTCAAGAGGGAAAGAAACTCTTTTTTGTCTTTATGTTTTATTGTTAGACCAGCTCTGACCACATTGTCTCCCGGTTCCATGACTTCAACTGCCATGCCTTGAAGGTAAATGTGGGCGACCCCAGGTTCAATATGCATGGCATCACCGGGGTTTAATTCGTGGTAGTTCATAAAAGGCAAGATCATTATTGATGAATCTGTTTTGTGTATTTTCGAAATTTTGACGATTTCCTCAGCTACTTTTACCCAATTTTCGTCCATGTCTCCTTTGCAACGGTTAAGTAAACTGTCAATTTCTTGATTCCATTCTTCGGAAAGAAGATCAGAGATGACTTGGCTCCAACCCTTTCCCCCGTCTGTCAACAAAGGAGAAAAAAGCCCTTTAGGTAAGTCAAATATTTCTGCTGCTTCAATTGCAGAATCTATATTACGTAATCCACAAAATGCTTTAAATGGAGTCAGAGCGCACACTAGTTCTGACTTGGCCTTTTCATCGGGGTATAGCCGCTTGGGGTCATCTTGTTTTATTCCCTTCGCTTCTTCAGTTTCAAATCCTCTGACTGCCTGTTCGGTATTTGGATGCAGTTGAAGAGACAGAGGTTTTTGTATTGCGAGGATTTTCACCAGCCACGGAAAGTTGTTTTCAGATCCAAACCAAAGCTCTGCTTCTGGTTCCCCACTAGGGAGAATCCCTCTTAATTCTGCAATCGATGTTTTGGAGCCCCAATCATAATGTTTAAGGGTCCCTTCTAGAAGAGGCATTGTTATTTAATTAAGCTTCAAAAGTGAATGAGATTCCATCTGACTCGACTTTTTCGATAATTCTTTTGTGCTCGTTATCGTCAACTTCATCTGCTTCATCTATGAGCATGATCGGAATGTCATCCTCTATACGGTAGATCCTTCGTAATCTCGGATTATAAAGAGAGTTTTCATCTCCTAAATAAAATAATGGCCCCTTGTCTTCAGGGCAGGCCAAAATCTCTAGCAACATGGGATCGAGGGGCATACTTTCTCCTAACTACTTGTGTTTAGGCTATTGGGATAAAAGAGTTCTAACCTCTTCTATTGCTTGCGCACACATTTTTTTGTTATTTGCTTCAATATTTAGTCTAAGAAGAGGCTCAGTGTTCGATGGTCTTAAATTAAACCACCAATCACCTAAATCGACTGTGAGTCCGTCTAACCAGTCAACTATCGAGATCTTATAGTGCTCTGCTACTCGATTTATAGAGACATCCACGTCAGGGACTGAAAAATTCAATTCACCAGAGCTTTCATATCTGTTGAATGGTTCTAATAAGTCACTTAACTTTCCCTGATGCTGAGATAGGGCTTTCAATACGACTAAAGCTGCTATGACTCCCGAATCGGCTCTGTAATTTTCTCGAAAGTAATAATGACCCGAATGCTCTCCAGCAAATATTGCATCATGCGTTTCCATTAGTTGCTTAATAAATGAATGACCGACACGGCTACGTATTCCTGTGCCTCCATGCTCATGAATCACTTCTGGTACAACTTTCGAACAAATCAGATTATAAATCACTGACTCGCCTGGTCTTTCTTTAAGGATCTGATCAGCGATAAGTGCAGTGGTAAGGGATCCTGAAACAGGTTTTCCCTTCTCATCAAGTAAAAAAACTCGGTCGGCATCACCATCAAAAGCCAAACCTACGTCTGCTTTCGCCTCAAGCACTCTCTGTCTTAAATGTTCTTGGTTTTCCTGCTGCAAGGGATCCGCTGGGTGGTTCGGGAAATTGCCATCCAACTCAGGAAAAAGAATCTCAAGTTCAAAAGGCAATTTGCTGAACACTGGTGGAAGTATCAACCCGCCCATGCCATTCGCTGTATCAGCTACAACCTTAAGGCCGCTCAAATTTGATGTGTCTATGGTTGAACAGACATGAGTTGCGAAATCATCTAGGACATCGACTGTTTCTATACTTCCAGTTACTGCTTGTCTTTGAGGTGAGGTATTGACTATTTGTAATATTTCTTTCAATCCTGAATCCTGCCCGACTGGTCGAGCTTGGTTCATGCACATTTTTAACCCGTTGTACTCTGCGGGATTATGACTGGCAGTTACCATTGCTGCCGGAAAATCAAAATCACCCGAAGCGAAATAACACATATCTGTGGATGCAAGTCCTATGTCAACAACGTTCAAACCCTGATCCATCACTCCAGCAGCAAAAGCGTCCGCTAAAGATTTACTACTATTTCTCATATCTCTTCCGACAATTACTGAAGTGTTTCTTTGTAATTTATTTTTAATGAAAATGGAGAATGATCTCCCTATATTTCGAAAAAGTTCTTCATTTACCTCTTCAGGGAAAATTCCGCGGATGTCATAAGCTTTAAAAACATTTTCTGCTTTTGCCATTGCGTTACCTTTTCTATTTCTAATGAGTGGAACTCGAAATTTGAGCTATCCCACTTTCTGGATAAGCACCTCTTCTAGCTCTCTGTCGGATTCTTATGAGATCTAACAGCAAAAACATCCCATCACGAAATGCGCTCACTGACGATCTTTGGGAGTTTTCTACCTCAACAGGGACTTCCATCAAACTCAAGTTCCATCTTTCCGCCAGATGAAACAACTCGACATCAAAAGAAAAACCGTCAAGTGTTCCTGCAGCGAATAATGACTTGGCAACTTGTGATTTAAATGCCTTAAGTCCACACTGGGTATCTCTGTAATGACCGAGTAAGAGTCCAGAAGTAGCTATGTTTATCAACCTTCCACCTATCTCCCGGAATCTTCCCGCTCTGACTAAATTTTTTGTTTCAATATGTTGACGACTCCCTACGACCATGTCGTAGCCTGATTCAACCAGAGTTGCCAGTTCCAAAACTTGCCTAGGGTTATATGCAAGATCAGCATCCGTAAAGGCAATAACTGAACCGTTTGCTTCTTGCACACCGGCACGAACCGCCGCTCCTTTGCCTTTGTTCCCTTCAAGCCTTATTACGACATCCGCTCCTGCCTGTCTCGCGATTTCTGATGTTGCATCCTCAGAACCGTCATCCACAACGATGACTTCCATGTCATCACTTTTTTGTAAAGAAGACCTCAACTCTGAATCGACCGTAGATAAGGTTTCAGCAATTCTGTCGGCTTCTTCGAATGCCGGGATGATAAGACTGATACGAGGTGTCTTATTAGTTAAATTTTCAGCATTTGGCTTCATCTGTTGGTTTCTGAATTCACGAAAAAGCACAAATCTATAAGAAATACCTCTTGCTACTGCTGCGCCTAAAACAGCTGTGAGTTTTGCCGCGAAACAGGCTTTCCAACTTTTACCTGGATCTAATGAAATTAGAATAATCAAATCAATAACTGCAGCAATAACGACTACAGACACGAAGACTTTTATGTTTCTAATCCAACGTGCATGAGGGTCATTTATTAGAGTGATTTTCTCGTGCAATGTCCTTGCGGTTACTGCCGCCAAAACTAAAGCCAGTACATCTGCTATTGCAATCGGTAAACCCATTTGTATCAATAGGACCGCTGCGCCTATATCAATTACGGTCGCTGTTAGTCCAACAAAAGCGAAACGTCTCAACCAAATATTCATGACTGAACTTCTTCATGCAGCATCTCAGAGGTTTCTATTTGATTGTCTCCAGATCTGCTCTTTGACCATTTATTTAACCTTTTATCAATATCTGGAAGAATCAGATTTGAATCAAACCACGGAGAGGAAAAATCTAAGGAATTTGGTTTGCGAGCTACGAAAGCTAAAGAAATTAAACCAGCCAAAGTTAAAAGAATAGATACCATTTCGATTGGACTCCTACCATATTCTAAACTCACTTCTTTTTCTGTAGGGACTACGACCATAAGGTTGGGTGTCGCTCTCCACGGTCCTTCAGCTCCTTTAGCTTTCCAATTGGGGAAATAAGAAGTTTTCACTATTACCGGTACCCCTATTTTGTCTACTTTGAATTCTATGCGATCTGTATCAACGTTAATTCCGGAGACCTCTACCTGAGGCAACCCGATTCTCTCTGGCTCTCCCTCTAGATCCACATGTTGCCAATGGTTCATTCCTCCCAAAGTTCTCACCACTGCTTGTGAACCTTCTTGGAAAACTTCAACAGATGGATTCAACCATTCTGAGTGTTTCAAGTGGCCGAAAATCGCAGGTTCGAAATCTAATTGGGTTACCAGTTCAGAATTTGTTACCTTAAAAATAGTCCACGGGCCGCTATTAGCTATTTCATTTAGAGCTGGATGCTGTTGGGCTTTAGCGGTCGCAACTTGTGAAGAGGCTGCATAATATTTCACCCCTAATTGTTGGAGATGGTCAATCCCTGCATCGATGTCAAAAGATCTGTATGGAAGATCCCGTTGCGCTCTCGATGGAGCGGTTGAAAGTTCGGATTGGATAAGAAAGTGAAAAGGTGTGGTTGTGGATGACTCAAAATACAAACCTTCCATGGAACCGATGCAACCGTCTGTCCAATGTGGCATCAGCATGGGCGCCATGGGTGTTCCATATCTGGTCAGCTCACTCGAATATTCCCACATCAGGCGACCACATCCGTGCTCTCTGGCTTGATCATCCATCGTGATCACGAAACCTGCTAGTTCCTCCCAACCTCCACCTGTTGAGTCTCCAGTTCGACTTTCATAACCCTCAAAATTCCATAAAGCCCAAGAACGACCGATGTTCAGATCCTCAGTTTCATACCCCATCCATTGATAAGCGTTTCCGTGCATCTTTCCCCCTGGCAGAACTCTTAGGGGAACTGCTAAATAAAATATGAACAGTACAACAACTAGAAACCCAATACTTCCGGACACTAAATTTCCAATTCTCTCTTTTCCTTTAGCTGCTTTTTGCACTAAAAACCCTAAAATGCGTATCGTTTCTGCAATTGCTATAGCTGCTAAAAGATAAATGCTCAGATAATAAGCAGGTAGTAACCTTCCGTTATACAGACGACCTTCAGGTAGGTAAATGAAAGCTAAAGCTAAAGCTACGACTGAAATTGTTAGAACCACTCCAAGGCGGCGTCTAAAGACAAGAGAAAGAACGGCTCCTGCTGCCGCTAAAACAATTGCTAATTGAAGTGGCGGGTCGTTTGTCAGGAAATCCGCTGCAAGTTGATCACGGCTCCAGAGATAGGAACTATATGATGTCAACTTTTCCCAACCCATGTCATTTAAATGGGATCTATGCCACCAAAAAGGGAGAACCCAAAAGGCAGATATCAAACCTGAGAGTAAACCCACTTCAGTAATCCATCGCACTGAGGCTCTACTCAGACGGGTTGCTACTGCAACAAACGAGACTATAAGAGCGAAGAAAACTACTAATAAATGACATAACCCCGTCAGTGCCAAAAATAATGCTGCCGCAGCTCTTTTTTCTCCCGTTTCCACACCTTTAATAAGCATTCCGATATATATGAGGCAAAATGTAATTGCAAGTGTGAACGCAAACTCTCCTGCCATTGTTGACATCAAATTGCCGCCCATAATGTTGAAGGAACGGTCGAAGATGAACGCAAGAGTTGAGGCTCCCAATAAAGCTGGTGTTGGTTCGGGTAAACCAGCTAACCGTCCCATTCTCCAACCTGCAAAAGGCATAAGAACCAAACCCACTGCTGTAACCAATTTAAATGCAAAACCGTAGTGAAAAGGAATAATTAGAAGAAGTAAACAGATAGTGGGAAAGGAAGCAGAACGCCAGTGTTTGGGGTTTCGTGCAACCAACTTGAAAACTGTAAAAGAAATCAAACCTATTGTCAGAATTAATAAAGGCAGAACAAGTCCCGCGTTCAAAACGACAATAAACAACATTGGGACGACCATGTAAAAGTGGTAAGCCGGAAATCCCGCGTACCAATCAGGAGCCCACCCTGAAAGCCTGAGGTTTGGAAGCAATTCGTCTCTTAAAAAAGCAGGACCCCAAACGTGCGCTCCCAAATCACCCCCTGTTGGGGTGGATAATTTAAATAGAGCACCTTCTGGATTAAGTACCCATAAAACAAAAAAACAAGAGAGGAAAACTGAGAAAGCCGACACCCAAGATAAGACTCGAACCTCAATGAACTTTTCTAATACTTTGGTTTTGAAATCTGAATTGGGAGAACTGGTTGTTTTAAAAACAGTTCTGAAATCTGTTTTATTCATTTTAGACTTCAACCTTGCAACAAAAGCGCTATTACAGGACCAGCGTTAAAACCAACGTGTGCCCATACTGCTCTTCCTATACGGTCATATTTTCTCGCCAAATAGGCTGCTACAAGGCCGAATAAGAATAAGGCCGGAAACTGCCATAGTTGCAAATGTGCAAGCGCAAAAATTAGAGATGAGAGCACTAATGCTAAACGACTGCTCATTTTTTTCTCAAAAACCTTTAAAATAAACCCTCTGAAAAATAACTCTTCGACTAGTGGCGCCCCGACAACGACAAGTACTAACAAGAGAAAAATATCAAAACCTGTAGCCTTGTCGACTAATTCCCTTGCAGGTCCAGACACATCAATATCATCGAAAAATAATTCCAAGAAACGTATTAATGGATGATAAAACAAGTTGACAGCAATTTGAGTTCCAAGTCCAATAAGCAAACCAAAAAAAATATCATTTTTTTGAAATCCCCATCCGAAATCTTTCCAAGAAACACCCTTAATGAAATGAAACCACATAGGGATTGCAAGAGTTCCGACCCATAAAGCAAATGTCAAGATTACGGTTAAATATAGAGACGGATTATCTAAATCAATGCTGCTGTCCAAAGCTAAGATCGCTATAACCGCCAATATTGGTGTGAACTGCCCAAATAGCAATCCATAAATAACGTGGCGCACTCCCCAAGGCAGCTGTGGGTTAGGTTCTGTTATTCCAGGAGGTTCTGTTATCCCAGGGGGTGCAGGGTTTTCAGCCGATTCTTCTTCTCGCATCTGTTAATCTTAATGACCGTCTTCGTTGACTTAACCACTTATGTTAAGCAGAACCTCGAAAATA
>Ga0208522_1000524_pt1 | contig 26107 bp, 19 predicted proteins | sample ETNtaG_25_FD_185763 | JGI IMG/M metagenome (GOLD analysis project Ga0208522, IMG submission 185763) | Marine microbial and viral communities from oxygen minimum zone, Eastern Pacific Ocean - ETNP201302SV86 (SPAdes) (version 2) | ecosystem: Environmental > Aquatic > Marine > Oceanic ... | reverse complement strand
ATTGAAGAAGTTTTTTCATCAATAGTTGAATAGCTTCTGAGCATATGGGATATTTATTTATTTCTATCCGCTCATTATCATTAATCATTGAATAGTTAATACCATTCTCAAAATTAGATAATCCAAATTCACACCTATGTCTGTATGAGCGGTGGCTTGAAGGAAAAATACTTTTTGAAGTTACGTCATTAAAGTAAGAATTAAATATATTTTCTTTCTCTTTAAGTTGATTTTTGTAATTTTCAGTTGAAACTTTAATCAAGGTTTGGCTTTAAAAATTTCTTAGTAGTTTCTAGTCCTTCTGATCTTTGTTCTGCAATTCTTTCTACTTGATCCATTCCTATCTTTCCGACTCCAAAATACTTACTTTCTGGATGAGAGAAGTACCACCCGCTAACCGAAGCTGCCGGTGACATGGCAAAATTTTCAGTTAGTTTAATTTTAGTAAGATTATCTGAATCTAGTAACGAAAAGAGTTTTAATTTTTCTGAATGATCAGGGCAGGCAGGGTATCCCGGTGCAGGCCTTATTCCCGTATACTTTTCTTTTATTAAGTCCTCATTAGACAGATTTTCTTCTTTTGCATATCCCCAGTATTCTTTCCTGACTTTTTCATGCACAAGTTCAGCCATGGCTTCAGCAAGTCTATCTGCAATGGCTTTTAACATTATTGAGGAATAATCATCATTATTGCTTTCATATTCTTTACATTTTTCTGCAACTCCATTTCCGGTAGAAACAGCAAAACCTCCAATATAATCTTTTATACCGCTTAGTTCAGGTGCAATAAAGTCCGATAAGCAGAAATTTGGCCTTATACCTTGAGGTTTCTGTTGCCTAAGATGGTTTAAAGTTATAGTAGACTTTGGATCTTTGGATTTAGTAATTAAAATATCATTTTCTCTCACTTGATTGGCTTCCCAAAAACCAATCACTCCTTCAGGGGTGATCAATTTATTTTCTTGAATTTCATCCAACATTTTTTTTGCATCTTGATACAAAGATTTTGCTGCCTTTCCTACCTTTTCATCTTCTAGAATTTCAGGAAATCTTCCAGCTAAGTCCCATGATCTGAAGAAAATTGACCAGTCTATATATTTTCTGAGTTCTTTAACTGTGATTCCTTCTAATTTCTTAGCCCCCAAGAAACTAGGTTTAGTAGGCGAATATCCTGACCAGTCAATTTGATGTTTATTTTGGTTGGCAACTTCTAATCTTAATAATGGCTTACCTTCAGAATTTTTTAGTCTGAGTCTAGTTTGTTCATATTCTTTTTTTATTCCTTCTACATATTGATCTTTAATACCTTCTGTAACCAAATTTTGTAATACACCGACACTTCTTGATGCATCTATTACATGAATTGTTTGACCTTTTTTATAGGCGGGTTCTATCTTTAAGGCAGTATGTGCTTTAGATGTTGTTGCCCCTCCAATGAGAACAGGAATATCCATGTCCTTCCTATCCATTTCAGTAACAACATTAATCATTTCATCTAGTGAAGGTGTTATTAGACCGCTAAGCCCAATAAAATCTGCTTTTTCTTTAATTGCAGTTTCAATTATCTCTTCCGCGGTGACCATGACTCCCAAATCAATAACTTCAAAATTATTGCATTGAAGAATAACTCCAACAATATTCTTTCCAATATCGTGAACGTCTCCTTTTACAGTTGCCATAACGACCTTTCCATTTGTCATGGATTTTTTATCTTTAGATGCTTCAATAAAAGGAACGAGATGTGCTACAGCTTCTTTCATTACCCTGGCACTTTTAACCACTTGAGGCAAAAACATCTTACCTTCTCCAAATAGATCTCCAACTAGATTCATTCCATCCATTAATGGACCTTCAATTACTTGAATGGGTGAAGGGAAATTAAGCCTAGCTTCTTCAGCATCTTCTACTATGTATTTGTTGATACCATTAACTAGCGCATAAGATATACGTTCACCTACATTTGTATTTCTCCAGCTTAAATCTTTTTCTTCTTGTTTCGAGTTAGATTTTAAGAACTCTGAAGCCTTAGATACTAAATTTTCAGTAGCATCATTATTTTTATTTAAGATAACATCTTCAACTAGTTTTTTTAGTTCTGGTTCTATTTCTTCGTAAACTATAAGCTGTCCAGCGTTCACAATTCCCATTGTTAGTCCATTTTTTATAGCGTAATAAAGAAAAACAGAATGCATTGCTTCTCTAACAGGATCATTACCTCTAAAAGAAAAAGATACATTGCTGATACCGCCAGATATTTTCACATTAGGAAGATTGTTCTTAATATATTTACAGGAATCTATAAAATCTACTGCATAATTATTGTGTTCTTCAAGACCAGTTGCAACAGCGAAAACATTTGGATCAATAATGATGTCTTCAGAAGGGTAGTCCAGCTCCTGGGTTAATAGGTCATAAGATTTTTTAGAAATGGTTTTTCTTCTTTCTAAGGAATCAGCTTGTCCTTCCTCATCAAAAAGCATCACAATAATTGAAGCTCCATACTTCCTACATATATTAGCTTTGTTGAGAAATTCTTCTGTACCTTCTTTAAGGCTAATTGAATTTACGATACACTTTCCTTGAAGGATCTTTAAGCCTTCTTCAATTACTTCCCACTTCGAAGAATCAATCATTACGGGAACTTTACTTATTGCTGGTTCTGTAGCTAAAAGTTTAAGAAAGTGCTGCATCTCTTCTTTTGCGTCAAGCATACCTTCATCCATATTGATATCAATTATTTGAGCTCCTTGTTCTACTTGTTCTCTTGCTACCTCTAGGGCTTCTTCATATTCTTTTTCTTTAATAAGGCGTGCAAACTTTTTTGAACCGGTAACGTTAGCTCTTTCACCAACATTGATGAATAGTGAATCTTCATTAATATTTAAAGCATCTAGCCCGCTAAGTTGAGTTAGGTTTTCTGTAATTGGAGGTATTCTTGGTCTAATATTCTCTAATTTAGTAACAATTGCTTTGATATGATCTGGAGTTGTTCCACAACAACCTCCAACTATGTTGATGTAAGCTTCATTACAGAATTCTTCAATATGTTGTGCCATATCTCCAGGAGACTGTTCATATTCACCCATTTCATTAGGCAAACCAGCGTTTGGGTGAAGACTAGTGGCAATATTAGCTATTTCACTAATCTTTTTAATATGTGGCCTTAATTGTTCTGCACCTAGTGCACAATTAAAACCTATTGAATTAGGCTTAGAATGCTTAACCGAATTCCAGAAAGCTTCTACGGTTTGCCCAGATAACGTTCTTCCTGAAGCGTCAGTGATAGTCCCTGAAATCATCAAAGGAATATCAAATTGCATCTCTTCGCATTTATCTAAATATGCATAAATTGCAGCCTTAGCATTTAAAGTATCAAAAATAGTTTCTATTAATAAAAGGTCTGCACCTCCATCCATCAAGCCGTTGATGCAAATCTGGTAATCTTGCTTGAGTTCATCAAACGAAATATTTCTAGCTGCAGGATCTGATACATCTGGGGATAAAGAAGCTGTTCTATTAGTAGGGCCTAATACGCCGGCAACTAAAATCTTCTTAGAAGATTTAGAAGCTGCTTCTGCAGCTATCTTTGCTCCTTGAAAATTTAAATCATATGCGTGTTCTTCAAGGCCATAATCGGATTGAGAAACTGAATTAGAATTGAAAGTATTAGTTTCAATTATATCGCTTCCAGCCTTTATGAAGCTTTCATGTATAGAAGAGATTAATTCCGGTCTAGTAAGACTTAGCAGATCATTATTCCCTTTTAAATCTATATGCCAGTCAGAGAATTTAGTGCCCCTAAAATCAGACTCTTCTAGATTATGAGATTGAATCATAGTGCCCATAGCTCCATCTAGAACTAAAACTTTTCTCTGTAATAGGGAATCAAAATTTGATTTAGAAATCATTTACTTAATTGTATTTTTAAGAATTCGATATTTTACAGTAAAAAGTAAGAAAAAAATTTTTCATAAATTTGCTAGAATAAGTATATGAAAGAGTTAACAATTACAGGGTCAGCTGTTAAATATCTGGATGATCTTTTAGGGTCTCAAGAAAAAGACACTATAGGCATTAAAATATTTGTGAGTGAACCAGGAACGCCAAGAGCAGAAACCTGTATAGCTTATGCAAAAGAAGACGAAAGTCTTGCAGATTATTTACTAATCGAAGAGTTTAGCTTCTCTTTGTTTATAGAGAACGAATCTCTTGATTTCGTTAAAGATGCAGTAGTAGATTATTCACCGGATAAATTTGGAGGCACATTAACTATAAAAGCACCAAACGCTAAGCTCCCTCAAATAAACGAAAATGCTTCCATTGAAGAAAAAATTAATTACGTACTCTATTCTGAAGTAAATCCTAGCTTAGCTTCACATGGCGGTGAAGTTTCTTTAGTTGAAGTTATAGATAAAGAAACAGCAGTTCTTCAATTTGGAGGAGGGTGCCAAGGTTGTGGTATGGTAGACTTAACCTTAAAGGATGGTGTTGAAAAAACATTACTTGAACAAGTTGATGGACTTAAAGGGGTTATGGACGTTACTGATCATTCTTATCGTGAAAATGCTTATTACAAATAATTGATGTCTCAATTAAACGCTGATTCTTGTTATATATTCACTGATACAGAAACAACTGGCCTAGATATAAATTTCTCTCAGATAATCCAAGTTGGGTCAATACTTACGGATGAGTCTTTAAATCAAGAAAACTCACAAGATATTGGCAGCAAGCTATTGCCATGGGTAGTTCCTTCACCAGAAGCTTTCTTAGTTCATAAAAAAACCGAATGCTTAGAAGAAGGCGCAATGTCTCATTATGAGATGATGAAACTACTAAGAAATACTTGGTTAGACTGGTCTAAAGAAAGAAATGCTGTTTACATAACTTATAATGGACATAGGTTTGATGAAGAGCTTTTTAGAAGACAATTCTATTGGAATCTTTTGCCTTTATATATAACCAACACCTTAGGGGCTTCAAGATTAGACATGATGAGCACCCTGCAGTTGGTAGCAAATTTTTTCCCAGACAGTCTTAATTTACCTTCTTTTGAAGAAAATGAAGTTAGTATGAAACTGACTGATTGGTCTGACGCTAACTCCATAGAAATTGTAAATGCTCATGATGCCTTGGCAGATTGCGTTCAAATGTTAGAACTTAGTAAATTAATCATTAAGAAAGCTGCACCGGTATGGAAGGCTTCTATAAAAGGTGCTTCAAAAAATGGAAACTTAGAGTTACTGCAATCTCAGCCTTTCGCAATGATGGGAGAAGTGGTTAGGAGGAAAAGATTTACATACCCTATAGCTTTTTGCGGACAAAATCCAAAAATGAATAATGAAGTTGCAGTGGCAGATTTATATTTTGATCCCGACCATTTAAATGATTTAACAGATTCTGAATTATTGGAACAAATAGGTAATAGCGGGACTGCGATTAGAAAAGTTAGAATTAATAAAAGTTTGCCAGTCATGTCTTCGGACCAAATACCTAACATAGATGTTTTTTTAGATATTCCTTATGATCAACTCGAAGAAAGAGCAAGAAAAATTCAAGGAAACGTTAAGCTTCAAACCAGAGTGAGTGAATTATTGGCCAATAATCAAATAAACTATCCTCCTCCAAAATACCTAGAGCAGAGTGTCTATTCGGGCTTTCCATCAGATGCAGATGATTTATGGATGGAGAGATTTCATTCCTTGCCCTGGCAAGAGCGCAGTAAATTACTGGATGGTTTTGAAGATTCTAGATATAAAGAATTAGCCGAAAGATTAATTTGTACTCATTCACCTGAACTTGCATCTCCAGATATGATGTCTAGATATCAGAACTTTCTAAATCAAAGACTATATGATAAAGGTCCATGGCTTTCTTTAGAGAAAAGCTTAGAAAAAATAAGAAAGCTTCTGTCTGAATCTACTGGCAATGATCATGAGATACTTAAGAAGCTTGAGAAGAACTTGTCTGGCAAGAATAGCTTCAATTAAATTATAAAGGAGAAATTTTTATAAGGATGCCAAAAAAAGGGTGATCTATGAAATGGAATTTATTTTCAGCAACTTTTATCTCTTGATTTATTTCGTATTGGTCATCGAATTTGAATTCCGAGAGCTCTATTTCATCGAACAATAAGATATCTGCCTCTTCTTCAATAAACCAATTTGAAAAATCTCCTATATTTACTTTAATATTATTAAAAATAGTCTTTATCCAATAACTATCATCTTTAGCTACATCTACATCCTTTTTAATGGTCTTCATTTCTAGCATTTCATTAAAATCAATTTTCTTCATTAATTTTGATTCATTAGTTTGTACATCGGTTTTTCTACTTAACCTTAAGTTAGCATCAAAATGAAGATATCTGTCTTTGTAGATTAATAATTCACCATATACCTTTTTTTGATTTTTTACATTTTCAATAAATATATAAGCAGAATTATTTTTGCTAACGATAGGCTGATACCAAGAAATGGAATGCAATACTTCGTAGTCTTTACCCCTTAACATTTTCTTTTTTAATTTCTGCATTTCATTTTCATAAAGAATTCTTTCAAATAAATTAAAGCCCTGGTTTTCCTCATTTTTTTCTGTTGGAATAATTTCTTTATTTGAATCATTCACTTGTAATTTTATTAAATCATTTGGCTTATTGTTGTAGATAATAGGTTTCCCAACTAGGAATGTAGGTTGATCTTTAATAATTAGAAGTTCTTGTTTTAGATCTAATGGTTGTAGTATTTTAAGCTCTTCTTTTAAGTCAGCTTCTTCTATAAATAAGTTCTCAAATATAAGTAAATCTATTTTATATATTGCTTTATCATCTTCATTATTAATAAAGTTTTCCACGAACTCAGTTGGGCTTATAACCGCGTAAATAGGAAATGAAATTATAATAAAAGTAAGAGTAAAAAGTTTAGTTAACATTTCGGCTAATTGCATTGATAACATCCTTAGTCATATTAACTTTAGATTCAATATCTCCCGAGTTAAGTAGAGAGGTGTTAAGTTCTGGATTTTTGAAATAAATATTTATCTTATCTTTTAAAAAGTTTATCTTACTGATTGAATTCACTTCACTCAATAGTCTTAATTCAGCTTGATAAAAGAAATATATTATTTCTATAGGTAATAAACCAAAACGGTTAATCATTTCAATTTGAATGCTCTTTAGGTCTTCTTCAGAGCTAGCTAAAGCTATCCTGTTATACATTAATAATCTTACATTAATGTCTGGAAGATAGTCTTCTGGGATTAAACTATTTTGATTTATATTAATTTCAGGCAATTCATCTAGATTGTGAAAGTCCAAATCACCACTTTTAATGAAATCGGTAGCTCTCTTTATCATTCTTGTATATAAATCTAATCCTATTGAATCAAAGATACCGCTTTGGTTAGAGCCTAGAATTTCTCCTGCACCTCTTATCTCTAAGTCTTTAAGGGCTAACAGGAATCCTGCTGATAAGGAATCAGTGTTTTGTAGAGCCTCAAGTCTCTTGTCAGCTTCTTTTTTTTGAATAATGTGTTTTGATCTTAAGAAATATGAATAGGCCTGTTTATCACTTCTTCCTATTCTACCTCTTAATTGGTGTAATTGAGCCAAGCCAAATTTATCCGCTTCTTCCACTATTAATGTGTTTGCGTTAGCAACATCTATCCCGCTTTCAATAATAGTAGAGCAAACCAAAACATCGATTTCATTAGAATTAAAGGCAATCATTCTTTTTTCTATATCTTTATTATTAAGTTGCCCATGTACAATTTCAATTCTTAATTGAGGAAATTTAGTTTCAAGTCTTTGTTTTCTATCCTGTATAAGCTTTAAGTTATTACACAGGTAATAAGTTTGACCGCTTCTAAGACTTTCTCTTTGGATAGCTTCATTTATTAAGTTCTCATTAAACGAATACGTAAAGGTCTTTACAGGAAGACGATCATCTGGAGCAGTTGCAATAATAGATAAATCTTTTAATTCCGTTAATGCAAAATTTAATGACCTTGGTATTGGTGTAGCAGAAAGGCTAATAATTTCTACCTCCTCTTTAAGAGATTTAATTTTTTCTTTCTGGCGAACGCCAAATCTATGTTCTTCGTCTATGACAAGGAGACCTAAATCAAAAAACTTTACAGTACTTTGTAAAACGGAATGTGTTCCTATAAGAATGTCAATTCTTCCTTCGCTTAAGTCTTTTAATAATTTATCCTTTTCTTTTTTCCCTACATTTCTTGAAAGAATAGCAATCTCAATTCCTGTATCTTTGAATCTGTTAATAAAGCTAGAATGATGCTGAGTTGCTAGAAGAGTTGTAGGAACAAGGATACATGTTTGCTTCAGATTAAAACTAGCGACAAAAGCAGCTCGCATAACCACTTCCGTCTTTCCAAAACCAACCTCTCCACATACCAATCTATCCATAGGTATTGGTTTTTGCATATCCACAATAACTTCATCTATTGTTCTTTTTTGATCGTACGTTTCTTGATAAGGGAATTGTGAACAGAAATATTTAAATTCTTTAATTGGAATATCATATGAAAAACCCTCTTTATTTGCTCTTTTAGCCTGAACTTCTAATAATTCGGCTGCTGTATCAAAAGTTTGTTTTAAAGCTTTATTTTTTCTTTTTACCCATCTTTTTGAACCCAAAGTGTCTATAGATCTATCTATTGGGCCAAAGTATTTAGATACTAAATTCATATGCTCAATTGGTACGTAGACTTTACTATTATCTGCATATTCGATCTCCAGGCAGTCGCTAATCCCTAGAAAAGTTTTAATGGGAGTTAGTCCATTAAAACTACCAATTCCATGAGTTAAATGAACTACCAAGTCTCCTTTATTAGGCAATTTTTGGTAGTTAATATCACTTTTCTCATTTCTTGCCTTTATTTCTTGAACTTTAGGCCTTATTTCTAAGCTCTTTTCTAATTTAAACTTATAAACATCTTTATTTTGAATGACATCAACGAGATCTTTGTAGTTAATGAATAATTCATTAGGAGGTAATAGAGGTCTTTTTAAGTCATATCTGTATTCTTCATAACGTTCTTCTATTAAGTTTTCAAAAATCCTTGCTTCTTCTAACACCCCAATTTGCATGTGGATAGTTTTAAACTCTTTTAAATAAGGTAGTAAGCTAGTTTTATGTCCGTAAAAAAGTGGAAGGTAAATTTCAACCCCTTCGGCTGGTTTAGAATTTATTATTTTGTTGAATATTTCAGAATCACCTTCGAAAGCATCAAATTTTTCTCTCCAATTAGTTCTAAATTGAGTTGCACTATGCCTGTTAAGAGGATATTCAAAAGAAGGTAAATAACTCATAGAATCTATTTGCTCATTTGCGATTTGAGTTTGAGGATCAAAAAGTCTCAGACTCTCAATATCATTACCAAAGAATTCAATTCTTATGGGTTCTTCTCTACTGGTCAAGAAAATATCTAAGATAGAACCTCTTAACGCATATTCTCCCGGAACAGAAACAAAATCAGATCGTGAATAGCCATTGTCGGCGAGAAGGTCTAGTAAAGTCTCTAGATTTAAATGATCTCCTACATGTAAATGATTAATAGGCATCACATGAGATAAATCAGGGCAAGGGGAAAGTAGTGTTTGTATTGATGTGATTAGATTGCTATCTCTATTTTTAAGTAGTTCTGAAAGACAATTTATTCTATTAGCTCTAATTACGGGTGCAGAAGAAAAAAAATCGTAGGGCAATAACTCAGAACCTTCAAGAAGCATACAATTGAAACTATCCTTGATGTCTGCTTGTAGTAACTTTGCTGATTGACTGTCTTTAGTTACAAATAGATTTTTTGTAGGCGAGCTTGTCCCCAGATTAATTAAATCTGTAAGGGTGTTGAGCTTTTTGGTCACTAGTCCGTTATATATTAGTAATCAAAAAATGAAAATTATATAGGTAAGTGTATAATTATTTTTTTTTAATTTTTGGTTTATTAATATGGACTTAACTTTTTCAAATTCAGATCTCTCTTTTAGAAAGGAAGTAGTTGCTTTTCTTGAAGAAGAATACCCTTCTGATATAAAAGAAAAACAAGACAAGAGGGTTCCTCTTGAAAAAGAAGAGATTGTTAGATGGCAGAAGATTCTTCATGGAAAAGGGTGGTTTGCGATTAATTGGCCTACAGAATATTCTGGCTATCAAGATCTGTCTGTTACAGAAAAATATATTCTCCAAGAGGAGTTAGCTAATGTAAACGCACCCACAATGATCCCATTTGGTGTGGGTATGTGTGCTCCTGTTATATACAGTTTCGGCACCGATCAACAGAAGGAAAAATATCTCCCTTCAATTCTAAATAGTGACGTATGGTGGTGTCAGGGATATTCTGAACCAGGATCAGGTTCGGATTTAGCTTCTTTAAAGACTAAAGCTGAGACGAAGGATGAAAACTATTTAGTTAATGGTACTAAAACTTGGACTACGTTAGCACAGCATGCTGATTGGATCTTTTGCTTAGTAAGGACTGAAACAACTGAAATTAAACAAGAAGGTATTAGTTTTCTATTAATAGATATGAAAACACCGGGCATTGAGGTTAAGCCTATTATTACAATTGATGGTTCCCATGAAGTTAATATGGTTTATTTTGATAATGTAGAAGTGCCTAAGGAAAATTTGGTTGGAAAAGAAGGGCAGGGCTGGAATATTGCGAAGTTCCTTCTTGCACATGAAAGAAGCGGTATAGCAGGTATTGCAGCACTTAAAAGAGAATTGCGTAGACTCAAAGATTTATCTTCAGACATACAACTGGGCGAAGGAACACTCATAGACGATCCACAATTCAGAAGTAAGATAGAGGAAACAGAAATTGAGTTAACAGCTACAGAATTCACTGAACTAAGAACATTGGCTGCTATGTCCCATGGGGGCTCACCGGGAGCTGAATCTTCTATTCTTAAAATTAAAGGAACGGAATTGCAACAAACCATCTCAGAATTATTTGTAGAAATGCTAGGTTACTATGCTCATCCTTTTTATTTAGAAAATGAATTAGGTTCTAATGAAACGGTAGGACCAGACTATGCAGCACCAGTGATGCCACACTATCTAAATTTTAGAAAAGTTAGTATTTATGGTGGCAGCAATGAAATACAGCGAAATGTTATATCAAAAGCAATTTTAGGACTTTAAATTATGGATTTTACATTTAATGAAGAGCAAACACTGATCCAAGGTCAAGTTGAACAATTTATTCAAAAAGAATATGACTGGGAAACGAGACAAAAGTTGTCTAATTCTGATCTAGGATTTGGAGAAAAGAATTGGAAAACCTTTGCTGAATTGGGCTGGTTAGGTATATCAGTATCTGAAGATAATGGAGGTTTTGGAGGGTCTGCAATTGAAACAATGCTTATTATGGAAGAGTTCGGTAAAGGGCTTGTTGTTGAACCATTCCTTGAGACAGTAGTTATGTCTCTGGGATTGTTGGATAGATATGGATCAGATCAGCAGATAAGTGATGTTATGAGCGAGGTTATTAATGGAAAAATACATTTAGCATTAGCTTACGCAGAACCTCAAAGCCGTTTTAATCTTTCTGATGTTGTTACGGAAGCCAAGAAAGAAGGTGATAATTTTATAATTAATGGATTCAAGTCGGTTGTTATGAACGGACCTGTAGCTAATAAAATAATTATCTCTGCCCGTACATCTGGTAAACAAATGGACAAAAAAGGAGTGTCTTTATTTCTGGTTGATTCTAATACTGCTGGTTTAACTAAAACAGATTATAAGACAGTAGATGGTAGAAGAGCTTCAGACATAAATTTAGAAAACGTAACCATATCAAATGATTCACTAATAGGCTCACTAGACAAGGGTTTTGGATTATTAGATGAAGCAATTGATAGGTCTATTTTAGCTATATCTGCTGAAGCTGTTGGTGCCATGGAGGTTCTTTATAAAACTACGGTTGAATACACCAAAACCAGAGAGCAATTTGGAACACCTATAGGAAAATTCCAAGTTCTTCAGCACAGAATGGTAGATATGTTTATGGAGTATGAGCAATGTAAATCGCTTTTATACATGGCAACTATGAAAAATGAAGAAGGTTCTCTCGATGCAAAGAAGGCAATATCCGGTCTTAAATACCAAGTTGGTAAGGCAGGAAAATTTGTAGGCCAACAGTCAGTTCAATTACATGGTGGCATGGGAGTAACAGACGAATTAAATGTTGGTCATTACTTTAAAAGATTAACAACAATAGGAACTATCTTTGGTAATGCAGACTTCCATTTAAAACAATATACTTCTTTATAAAGATATGGCAAAAGATCAACCTGATAAGAGGTTAAGACCAGAACCTCCTAAAGATCCATTTGGAGATTTCCAATACCGTCAGGCATTGGCTGAAGAAATGCTCCCTATGATAGGGCGCATTTATAGAAACAATGTCCATCTCTTATTGTATGGAAAACCTTTAGTAAATTTATCAGTTTCTGAGATTATGAATGCTCACAGGTTTGTGAGGGAAACTGAAGACAACGAATTAAGTGAATTTGAAACTTATCAAGTCGTAGTTGCATTAAGTGAACTAGAGCTTGGTCCTGCAGAAATAGATATAGGTATTATAACTGCAGCCTACCTGTATGAAGATAAAGGGCTTAGTTTAGAGGACTTTGTAAAAGAGTCTGTAGAAGATTTAATAGGTAATAAGGGCGCTATTCTTGAGAAAGCTCAAGATGTTGTTCTATATGGTTTTGGAAGAATTGGAAGACTATTAACCAGGATGCTTATTGAAGACTCTGCGGGTGGAGATAATTTAAGGTTAAGGGCCATCGTTGTTAGGAAAGCTATAGACGACGATATCATTAAGAGAGCTAACTTAATGAGAACTGATTCTGTACATGGACCGTTTAAAGGAACTATTAGAGTGGTTGAAGAAGATGACATGTTAATCATTAATGGCAATGAAGTTAAAATCATCTACTCAGGTGATCCTTCTACTATAGATTATAGGGAGTTTGGAATAGAGAATGCTTTGCTGATAGACAATACAGGTGTTTGGAGAACGAAGGAGAGTTTGAAACAACATTTAGACTGTAAAGGGATTTCTAAAGTCCTATTAACAGCACCAGCTAAAGATGGAATCAAAAATATAGTCCATGGAATTAATAATGAAATTATTGATGGCGATAAAGTTCTAGGGGCAGCTTCATGTACAACAAATGCCATTGTCCCTACTCTTAAAGTCTTAAATGATGAATTTGATATAAAGTCTGGCCATATTGAAAGCGTTCATTCATATACTAATGATCAGAATTTAATAGATAATTTTCATAAAAAAGAAAGAAGAGGAAGAAGTGCTGCACTTAATATTGTAATTACAGAAACTGGTGCTGGAAAAGCAGTAGGCCAGGTTCTGCCTGAGTTAAAAGGTAAACTTACAGCAAATGCTGTCAGAGTTCCAACACCTAATGTTTCTTTAGCTATAATGAGTTTAGAGTTGAGCAAAGCAGTAAGTGTTGAAGCTTTAAATGGTTTTCTTAGGCAGAAAGCATTTCATTCGAACCTAAAAGATCAAATTGGATTTACTAACTCACCTGAAGTTGTGTCAACAGATTTCGTCAGCAACAGTCATGCAGGTGTTGTTGATTCAGCAGCGACCATCGTAAATGGTAATAATTGTGTTATTTACGTTTGGTATGATAATGAATACGGTTATACAGCTCAACTCCTTGGATTGGCTAAAGAAATGGTTGGTCTAACCTATAAAAGATATCCAAATTTTAGCTAATCCTTCTAGCTTTATAACTGCTAGGTCATTATAATACGCCCGCGTTCTGGGCTGAATTTCTACATATCATATAGGGAATGATAAAGATAAAGAAAGGTCTCAATATACCTATTAGCGGTGAACCTGCCGTTGAAGTCAATGACTCTAAAAAAAGTCGGTCGGTTGCAATACTCGGAGATGACTACAATGGCATGAAACCAACCATGCTAGTGAAGGAAGGTGATAGAGTTAAGATAGGTCAGCCTCTACTTGAAGATAAAAAAAATCCAGGTGTTATTTTTACCTCACCCGGAGGAGGGCGCATTGAATCTATTAATAGAGGTGCAAGAAGAGCCCTTCAATCAGTAGTCATTGAAATAGACGATAATGAAGAGCAAATCAAATTTCATGCCTATTCTGAGAACCAATTACAAAACATATCTTCTAATGAAATAAGAGAATTATTAGTTATTTCAGGTTTATGGACGGCTTTTAGGACAAGGCCATTTAGTAAAGTCCCTCAAATAGACTCTTCACCATCTAATATTTTTATTTCTGTTATGGATACGAACCCTTTATCTCCTGACCCAGATTACGTTATAAACAGAAATCAAGATAACTTTACTTTTGGATTAAATGTTCTTAAGAAACTAGTCACTGTTCCTATTAATGTAACCGTTAGTAAAAACTCAACGTTAAAACTTGAGTTAAATGATCAAGTCCGTTTACATAAATTTTCTGGACCGCACCCAGCAGGACTGGTGGGCACACACATGCACTTTATTTCTCCATCTTCTTTAAACAATATTAATTGGACTATCGGATATCAAGACATAGTAAGCATCGGTAAGTTCTTCAAAACGGGTAAATTGAATCTAGAAAGGATAATATCTTTGGCAGGACCTCAAGTAAATAAACCATCATACTTAACTACTCGTGTAGGTGCTTGTACAGATGAATTAGTTGCAGGAGAGCTTACCCATAGAGAGAACAGGATAATTTCTGGCTCTATAATTAACGGAAGAGAAGCAATTGGACCCTACGCATACTTAGGTAGGTATCATAATCAAATATCTGTAGTAGCTGAACCCAACAAAAAAGACAGGGAATTCATGAATTGGCTAATTCCAGGCCCCCGAAAGTTTTCTAAATTGCCATTATTCCTTTCTTCTCTATTTCCTAGAAAGAAATTTAAATTTAAAACCCTTATGAATGGTTCAGATAGACCAATCATTCCTATAGGTGTTTATGAAGAGGTCGTTCCATTAAATCTCCTTCCCTCGATGTTGCTAAGATATATTGCTTTACAAGATACGGAAAAAATTCAAGAACTAGGTGGCCTAGAACTTGATGAGGAAGATTTAGCATTGTGTAGCTTTGTGTGCCCAGGAAAATATGATTTTGGTTCTTTATTGAGAGCGGGATTGAATAAAATAGAAGTGGAAGGTTAATGAAACCTTTAAGAAAGCTACTAGATAATCTAAAACCTAAGTTTACTAAGGGCGGTTCTTTGGAAAAATACTTTCCTATTTATGATGTTTTTGAAAATCTTTTCTATTCTTCCGATAAAAGGACATTTGGAGCAGTGCATATTAGGGATCATGTAGATCTTCAAAAGGTGATGGTTGTAGTATGGCTTTCAACTTTTCCTGCTATGTTTTATGGAATGTATAACCTCGGTTTGCAGACTCTTACTGGTTTTGAGACTCTTGATGTTATTAATAAAGATGATTGGCACTTTATTTTTATAGATTTGTTTTGTAACTATGATCCCAATAGTGTTTTTGATTGTATTTGGTTTGGTGCTTGTTATTTCATTCCAATTTATTTAGTTACCTTTTTAGTTGGAATTACATGGGAGTTAATCTTTGCTATTGTAAGAGGGCATGAAATAAATGAAGGAGCATTTGTTACTACCATTTTGTTTGCACTTTGCTGTCCTCCTGATGCTCCTTTATGGCAAGTAGCACTAGGCATAAGTTTTGGGATTGTCGTTGCAAAAGAGATTTTTGGAGGAACTGGTAAAAATTTCTTGAATCCTGCTCTAGCAGGAAGAGCTTTCTTATATTTTGCGTATCCGGCAAGCTGGTCTGGAGATTCAGTTTGGGTTGCTATTGATGGATTTAGTTCACCAACTATCTTAGGAATAGGAGCTCAGCAAGGTCAGACAGGAATTGAAACAAGTTATTCTTGGATGGATGCCTTTATTGGAAATATTCCTGGTTCAATAGGCGAAACATCAACCCTATTTATCTTGTTGGGTTTGTTGTTACTTCTTTATACAAGGGTTGCTTCATGGAGAATTGTTGTAGGGGTTCTTATAGGTGCTTTCTTAACTTCTTCATTATTTAACTTGATAGGCTCAAATTCTAATCCAATGTTTGCACTACCATTTTACTGGCATTTAGTGGCTGGTGGATTTGCATTCGGTCTAGCTTTCATGGCCGTTGAACCGGTAACAGGCTCCCATACAAATTTAGGTAGGTGGTATTATGGTTTTTTAATTGGAATCATGGTTATTCTAATTAGAGTGGTAAATCCTGCTTATCCAGAAGGTATGATGCTTGCCATCCTATTTGCCAATCTATTTGCTCCGCTTATTGATCATTTTGTACAAGAAAGAAATATTAAACAAAGACTTAATCAACCAGCTAATGAAAAATAACGATACTTTTTCAAAAACCCTTTTAGTAGCAGTAACATTATGTCTAGTCTGCTCTACTTTAATTTCATTTACAGCTGTAGGACTTAGAGATATTCAAGATGCTAATAAAGAATTAGATAAGCAAACTAAGATACTTTCCGCTGCAGGGCTTTTAAATAATAATTTAAATATTTCAGATTTATTTAAGTCAATAGAAGTAAAGATGGTAAACCTTGAAACAGGTTTATTCGATGAATCAATTGATTCTTCTACTTTCAATGAAGGCTCGTTTTCTAGAAATCTCGATACTTCTATTAAATTAGATAAGACTCAAGATGTAGCTACATTAAAACGAAGAGAGAACTATCAGAGTGTTTATTTACATTATGAAGAAGGTAATCTGGTCTCAATTATACTTCCAGTACGAGGTTATGGTTTATGGGGAACAATGAAGGGATATTTAGCTCTAGAGCCTGATTTGCAAACAATAATTGGTTTAGAATTTTTTGAAGATAAGGAAACTCCAGGCCTAGGGGCTGAAATTAATAATCCTAAATGGAAATCTAAGTGGACTGGAAAAAAGATATATTCAAGTGAAGGTGAAGTTATAGTTTCTGTCATAAAGGGGGTAGTTTTACCTGACTCTTCAAATAAAGATTATTCAGTAGATGGGCTTTCTGGAGCAACAATTACAAGTAAAGGTGTAACAAATCTCCTTAAGTTTTGGTTAGGTGATCTGGGGTATGGACCATTCATAACCAATATGAGAAACGGAGAAATAAAAGATGTCTAAAGTTAAAGAGGTTCTTTTAAATCCAATTTTTAATGACAATCCTATTGCTTTACAAATTCTTGGTATTTGTTCAGCTTTAGCAGTTACTAGTAGTTTATACATAACTCTAATCATGTGCATTGCTTTGACTAGCGTCGTTGCTTTGTCGAACATGTTTGTTTCATTAATTAGGCAACACATCCCTACAAACATAAGAATTATTGTTCAAATATCTATAATCGCTACTTTAGTTATGTTGGTAGACGAAGTCTTAAAGGCTTATGACTACGAAAGCAGTAAAACACTTTCAGTTTTTGTTGGATTAATAGTTACTAATTGTATTGTAATGGGACGCGCCGAAGCTTTTGCAATGAAAAATGGCCCACTAATGAGTTTTCTAGATGGCATAGGCAATGGTCTTGGGTATAGTTTGATGTTAATCATAATTGCTATTATTAGAGAATTTCTTGGAGCAGGATCTTTTTATAGTATAGAGATAATGCCATTAGTTAATGATGGTGGTTGGTATATAGCAAATAATTTCTTTCTTACCCCTGCAAGCTCATTCTTTATTATTGGATTTACTATTTGGGCTTTAAGAACTTGGAAAACGGATCAAATAGAAGAACCAGAATTTAAAATATCAGAAAATAGCTTAGATGCAGAAAGGAGGACAGCCTAATGTTAGAAGCTTATTTAAGTATATTTATCAAAGCTGTCTTTATCGAGAACATCGCTATTAACTTCTTCTTAGGAATGTGTACATTCTTAGCAATATCTAAAAAAATACAGCCAGCTATAGGTCTAGGAGTAGCGGTAATAGTTGTTTTAGGTTTGTCAGTGCCTATTAATAATTTAATCTACAACATTTTCTTAAAAGAAGACGCGTTATTCCCAGGCTCTGATTTAAGGTTTGTTGGTTTAATTTGTTACATTGGAATAATAGCCGCACTAGTTCAGATTCTTGAAATGTTTTTAGATCGATATTTACCAGCTCTTTATAACGCATTGGGTGTTTTTCTTCCTTTAATCACAGTTAACTGTGCAATATTAGGTGGAGTTCTATTTATGGTTGAAAGAAATTATCTTTTTTCAGAAAGTATTGTTTATGGTTTAGGAGCAGGAACTGGCTGGGCATTAGCAATAGTTGCTCTAGCTGGAATAACAGAAAGGCTTAAATATGCTGATATACCTGAAGGGCTTCAGGGACTAGGTATTACTTTCATCACTGTTGGCTTGATGTGCTTTGGATTTATGTCATTTGGAGGAATTTCATTATAACTATGGAGATCTTTCAAAATGAAATAATCTTAGGAGTTCTGGTTTTTACATTAGCTGTAAATTTTATGGTCTTTATAATCTTAGGAGCAAGAAAACTTTTAGTCTCTACAGGGGATGTAAATATATCTATGAATGATAATGCTAAATCTGTTCAGGTTTCAGGTGGTGGAAAGCTACTCCAGACTTTGGCCTCCCAAGATCTTTTTCTATCTTCAGCATGCGGAGGAGGTGGGACATGTGCCCAATGCAAATGCCAAGTTCTAAATGGAGGAGGATCCATCCTTCCAACTGAAGAATCTCATTTTACAAACAAAGAAAAGAAAGAGGGTTGGAGATTATCTTGTCAGGTTCCTGTTAAGGACGACATGGATATCGTAGTTCCAGATGAAGTCTTCGGAGCTAGGAAGTGGGAGTGTGAAGTCATTTCTAATGATAATGTAGCTACTTTCATAAAAGAATTAGTATTAAAACTTCCTGAAGGTGAAGAAGTGGCTTTTAAAGCAGGAGGTTATGTCCAAATGGAGATCCCTCCTTATGAGCTAGACTATAAGTCTTTTGATATCGATAAGGAATATCATGATGATTGGGACAGATTTGGTGTTTGGGAAAATCAATCCAAAACACTTGAACCAGTTATTCGAGCTTACTCAATGGCTAACTATCCTAATGAAAAAGGAATTATGAAATTTAATATAAGAATTGCTTCTCCTCCGCCTGGTACTAATTTTCCTCCGGGAGAAATGACCTCTTACATTTTTAATCTTAAAGAGGGTGATAAGCTGACCATCTTTGGACCCTTTGGCGATTTCTTTGCTGCAGATACTGACAATGAAATGGTGTTTATTGGAGGAGGTGCAGGTATGGCTCCAATGAGATCACATATTTTTGATCAATTGCTTAGATTAAATTCTAAAAGAAAAATTACTTTCTTTTATGGAGCTAGAAGTTTAAGGGAAATGTTTTATACGGAAGAGTACGATAAACTGGCTCTAGAACATGATAATTTTGAATGGCATGCAGCCCTTTCTGATCCATTGCCCGAAGATAATTGGGAGGGCTATACGGGGTTCATTCATCAAGTTATACATGATCAATATCTACATAATCACCCAGCCCCAGAAGATTGCGAATACTACATGTGTGGGCCACCAATGATGATGGATGCATGCTTTACTATGCTTGATAATTTGGGTGTTGAACCAGAGTCTATTAAGTTTGATGATTTTGGAAGTTAAGAATAAATTTGAAGTCATTTTATATAATATTAACTGCCTTAGTCTTAATCTTTCTAACTTTCTTTTTTTTTAGTAGAACTACAAATGCTTCTTTCTATGTTCATGAAGGAAGTACTATGGGGACAACTTATAAAGTTATTTTGTATGGAAAAAATATTTCATTAACAGCCAATGAAATTCATAACACTTTTGATCAAGTAAACCATGAAATGTCTGCCTATTTAAAGAATTCTTCTGTATCAAGAGTAAATAATAGAGATATTTTTGAGTGGTCAGAAGTTTCTCAAGATTTTATAAATGTATTAACTTACGCAATAAATTTATGTAACAAGACAAAAGGGGCATACGACGTGTCAATTGGTAGATTGGTTAACCATTGGGGATTTGGTGTTGATATAAAAAACAAGTATACAAAGCAAGAAATGGTCTTTTATGAAGATCAAATAGGTTGTGACTCTGTTGAGATAAGTGATAACGATCTTTCTGTTAGGAGAGTTCGAGACGTGCACCTTGATTTCTCTTCAATTGCTAAAGGCTATGCAATAGATCTGGTTCATAAGAGAATATTACAAGACAATGATGTTGAATCTCATTTCATAGAGCTGGGAGGAGAAATTAGATCAACTTCTTTTAAGGCTAATAATACTCCTTGGGTAGTTGGGATAGAAGACCCTAAACAACTTAACCGATTCCTTTTAAAACTTGAATCAAATGCTTTTAATAATTTTTCCGTTGCTACGTCGGGAGACTACCGCAACTTTAGAATTGTTGATAATAGAAATATCTCTCATACTCTTAATACGCAAACGAGAGAGCCTAAAAAATACTCAAAATCTTCAGTTACTGTTGTATCTGATTCAACAATGAAAGCAGATGCTTTGGCAACTGCCCTTAATTCAATGGAATTAGATAGTGCAGTTACCTTTTCAAATGAAAACAAAATTAATGCAGTCTTTCTGAATAGTGAAATAAATGATGCAGATCTTATTTTTTCAAATACTTTGGCAAAAATAGTAAAATAAAGAAATGTTGACAACTTTTATTACCTTCTTAATTCTAGTATTTGTTATTTTGGCTATGTGCATTGGGTTGTTCTTTGGTAAGAAACCTATAACAGGATCCTGTGGGGGTTTGGCTAATCTTGAACCAGGAAGGGAATGTGAGATTTGTGGCGGTAACCCCTCTAAATGCATTGAACAATAAAAAAGGAAGCATTAGCTTCCTTTTTAATAAGAAGTTAATAATTAAAATTGATTCATAGTGTTATCATCACCAGAAGCCTTTAGGGCAGCGTCTCCAGCGAAATATTCCTTATGATCATCTCCCATATCTGATCCAGCCATATTTTGGTGTTTGACAGTAGCTATACCTTCCCTTATTTCTTTTCTCTGAACATTTTCAACGTAACCCAACATTCCTTTATCTCCAAAATACTCTTTGGCGAGATTGTCAGTTGAAAGTGCGGCTGTATGATAGGTTGGTAAGGTTATAAGATGATGGAAAATACCTGCTTCTTTAGCAGCATCAGCTTGAAAAGTGCGTATTTTTTCATCTGCCTCTTTCCCTAAGTTAGATTCATCATACTTTTCATTCATTAGATCATTTCTGTCATAACCGCTAGTATCTTGGTTGGCTTCTTCCATAGCATCAAACACTTGTTGCCTAAAATTAAGAGTCCAATTAAAAGATGGGCTGTTGTTATATACGAGTTTTGCGTTAGGTATGACTTTCTTTATTTCGTCCATCATTGCACCAATTTGACCAATGTGTGGTTTTTCAGTTTCAATCCAAATTAAATCAGCTCCATTTTGGAGACTGGTTATAGAGTCTAAGATACATCTAGCTTCACCAGTACCTTCTTTAAATCTGTACAAATTACTAGGAAGTCTTTTTGGCCTGACTACTTTTCCATGATGGTTAATAAGAACATCGCCGTGATCCATCTCAGATTCCGAAACTTCATCAAGATCTAAAAAAGAGTTATATTGATCTCCTAAATCTCCAACTTCGTGAGTTATGGCTATTTGTTTAGTTAAGCCAGCTCCTAAAGAGTCTGTTCTTGCAACTATAACGCCGTCATCTACTCCTAACTCTAGAAAGGCGTAACGAACAGCATTAATTTTGGCAAGGAAATCAGCATGAGGAACAGTAACTTTACCATCTTGATGACCACACTGTTTTTCATCAGAAACTTGATTTTCTATCTGTATGCAACATGCGCCTGCTTCAATCATTTGTTTAGCCATTAAATATGTAGCTTCCTCATTTCCAAAACCAGCATCTATATCTGCAATGATTGGCACAATATGTGTCTCAAAATTATCAATTTTCTCTTGAATCTCTTTCTTATCATTTCCTGTTGCTCCATCAAGTTCACGAAATAACCCTCCTAGTTCTCTAGCATCTGCTTGTTTTAAAAATGTATAAAGCTCATTTACTAAACTAGCTACTGTAGTTTTTTCATGCATTGATTGATCTGGCAAAGGACCAAATTCTGATCTCAAGGCAGCAACCATCCAACCTGATAAGTAAAGGTATTTTTTATTAGTTGAACCAAAATGTTTTTTAATAGAAATTAATTTCTGCTGACCTATAAAACCATGCCAGCAACCAAGAGACTGTGTGTAAGATTCAGGGTTAGCATCAAACTCTTCCATATCCTTTCTCATGATAGATGCTGTGTACTTAGCTATATCAATACCTGATTGGAATTGATTTTGTAATCTCATGCGTGCAGCATGTTCAGGATTTATATTGACATGTGCTCCTTTTCCTTCATTTATTAGTTTAGATAGCTCATCTAACAAGGTTTTGTAATCAGCCATATATATTCCTCTATTTGTAAGGGTTAAGAAAAGATGCGAATTTTAACGGAGAATAGTTATAAATCAACTCTCTTTTACGTCTTTTGCAAGTTTATGGGCTATGCCAATATATGTTTCAGGAGAAAGATTCTTTAGTCGTTTTTTATCCTCATCTGCCACACTCATTTTGTCTATAAACTCATGAAGATCCTGCTTATTTATCTTTTTCCCTCTAGAAAGATCTTTCATTAATTCATATCCGTTAGGAATTAAATGCTTTCTTAAGATTGTTTGTACAGCTTCGGTTAGAATTTCCCATGAATTTTCTAAATCTTGATTAATAGCATTTTTGTTTATATCTAACTTATCAATACCTTTAATTAGAGATGTTAAGGCTAGATTGGTATGACCAAAACAAACACCCACATTCCGCATTACTGTAGAGTCCGTTAAATCTCTTTGCCACCTAGATATAACTACAGAGTTTGCTATGTGTTGAAAATTAGAATTAGCCATCCCTAAATTACCTTCAGCATTTTCAAAGTCTATAGGATTAACTTTATGAGGCATAGTTGATGAACCTATCTCTTCTTCTTTTAGCTTCTGCTTAAAATAACCTATTGATATATACCCCCAAACGTCTCTACTGAAATCAATTAGAATATTATTTAATCTAATATACTTACCAAAAAGGTCAGCAATTGAATCCTTTGGCTCTACTTGAGTAGTATATGAATTCATTTTTAAGCCTAAGCGCTTTAAAAAACTATTTGCTACCGTTTCCCATTTAATAGAAGGATAAGCGACATTATGAGCATTATAATTGCCAACCGCTCCATTAATTTTGCCTTTTAGTTGATGAGATTTAATAGATTTGTTGATAGAGGCAATTCTATGAACAACATTAGCAAATTCTTTACCCATAGTTGTTGGAGAAGCTATTTGACCGTGCGTTCTAGAGAGCATAGATAAATTTGCATGCTTTGAAGCATTTTGTTTTAAAACTTTCATTAACCGATCTAGACTAAGAGAAAGGATTAACGTAGCGTCTTTAATCATTAGTGCGTACGAAAGGTTGTTGATGTCTTCAGAAGTGCATGCAAAGTGAATGAACTCAGAGTATTTATTTAGTGATCTTACTTTAGAGAATTTATCTTTTAAAAAATATTCTATGGCCTTTACATCATGGTTGGTCCTTTTCTCTATTAATTTAACTTGTTTTGCATCTTTAATTGAAAAATTTTTAACTAAATCATCAAGATACTTAATATTCCTAATAGATAATTTTGGAAGCTCTTTTATTTGTCTAGTGTTAGCCAAATGCTTGAACCATTCTATCTCTATAAACAACCTATATTTAATAAGTCCAAACTCACTCACAACCGACATTAGTTCTTCATTAACTTCTAAGTATCTTCCGTCTAAAGGTGAAAGGGCTTGTAAAGAATCCATCTTCATTAAATTATTATAACTTATGTCCACAAAAGCTTGCCTTGTTAATAAACTAGTCGCAAACTAATAGTTATGAGAAAGTATTTATTATTTTATACATGTTTATTTCTAAGTTTAGGAATAACATCTAAAACTGTTATCCATGCTGGCTATTTAATTAATGGAACTAACAACAGTTCCATGGCAGAAATGTCTGTCTATATAGAAGGCAATATTATTTCTGATGTAATTGCTGGCTACGCTGAACCAGATGTAGATGACCAGTATATTGACTTAACAGGCTATACAGTTCTCCCAGGTTTAATTGATATGCATGTGCACCTAACTAGTCAAAGCTCTGCAAATAGTTATTTAGAAAAAACTACTTTAAATCCAGCAGATTATGCAATTAGAGCTGTAAATAATGCAAAAAAAACACTCCTAGCAGGATTTACTACTGTTAGAAATCTTGGCGATTCTGATTCTGTTACTATTTCGTTAAGAAATGCAATTTCTGATGGCACCGTTATAGGCCCGAGAATTTACTCTTCCGGTAAGACAATTTCTTCTACCGGAGGTCATGGAGATGGAACAAATTCATTAAATAAGAACCTTGGTTCCGATCCAGGTCCAATGCAGGGTGTCATTAATAGCGAAGAAGATGCCTATAAGGCTGTAAGGCATAGATATAAGGAAGGGGCTGATCTAATTAAGATAACTGCAACTGGTGGTGTTTTAAGTAACGCTAAGAATGGCCAGAATCCTCAGATGACAGAAGATGAAATTAAATCAATAGTTGCTGCCGCTAAAGACTATGGTTTTAAAGTGGCCGCTCACGCACATGGAGCAGAAGGAATAATTCGTGCGGTTAATGCCGGAGTTCAATCAATTGAACATGGCACCTTAATGGATGCAAATGGTATCGCTCTGATGCGTAAGGAAGGAACTTATTATGTTCCAACTTTGTTAGCAGGAGCATGGGTTGCTGAAAAATCTTTAATCGAAGATTATTACCCTCCCTTCGTTCAGAAAAAAGCTCAAGAAATAGGCCCTCAGTTACAGTCTACTTTTTCAAAGGCATACCAAGCAGGCGTAAAAATTGCGTTTGGTACAGATACAGGAGTTTCTTCTCATGGAGAAAATGCCAAAGAATTTAGTTTAATGGTAAAAGGGGGTATGCCTGAAAAGGAAGCAATTCTTTCTGCAACTATGCACGCTTCAATCTTACTTGATCAAGAAGATAAAATAGGTTCTATTTCAAAAGGTAAATATGCAGATATAATCGCAGTCTCTGGAAACCCATTAGAAGACATTTCAGTTCTTGAATCAGTAGATTTTGTGATGAAAGATGGTAGTGTAGTAACGAAACCTTAAGAATACTTACAAGTTAATCTAAGTCTTATTTTTAATTGAGTGTTCTTATAAGATTTTAACTACTGAATAGAGAAATAATATGAAACTTTATAATTCCATTGGACCAAACCCTCATGTAGTAAGAATGTTCATACAAGAACTTGGTATTGAGCTTGAAACTATTGAAGTGGATTTAATGTCTGGAGAAAATCGACAAGAAGACCACTTAAATAGAAATCCTTCTGGTCAAGTACCAACTTTAGAGCTTGATGATGGGAACCACGTCTCTGAGATAACTGCTATTTGCGAGTATTTAGATGAATTGCAGGGTAATACAGACCTTATAGGAAAAACTGCTTCAGAAAGAGCTGAAACGAGAATGTGGACTAGAAGAATTGATTTACAAATTATAGAACCTTTAACTAATGGGTTTAGAGCAGCTGAAGGCTATGATCTATTTAAAGATAGGCTAAGGCTCTTACCTCAAGCTGCTGATGACTTAAAAACCTTAGCTCAAGAAAGATTAACCTGGCTAAACGGTCAACTTGATGGAAAAGAATTTGTTTGCGGAGATAGGTTTTCTCTAGCTGACATTATGTTTTATTGTTTCTTAAATTTCGGAACAACAGTAGGGCAAGCTCTTAACGAAGAGAACAATAACGTCGTTAACCTTTATAATAAAATCCATTTAAGACCAAGCGCTTCTGCTTAAGTATGCTGAATGAAGACAGGATAAGGGCATGGTTATGTTCTATAGCTGTTTTATTAATAATCTTAATTTGGTCCACATCTAGTTTTTTCTAATATTGAGCTGGTTTGTATACATTTTAAAATGTAG
>Ga0208522_1000518_pt1 | contig 26285 bp, 29 predicted proteins | sample ETNtaG_25_FD_185763 | JGI IMG/M metagenome (GOLD analysis project Ga0208522, IMG submission 185763) | Marine microbial and viral communities from oxygen minimum zone, Eastern Pacific Ocean - ETNP201302SV86 (SPAdes) (version 2) | ecosystem: Environmental > Aquatic > Marine > Oceanic ... | reverse complement strand
TCATCTATACTGTTGGAGGATACCATACTAGTAGAAAATTTGGGAGTTTTCCATTAACATATGTTACAACTACATCAAATGAATTGTTTGAATTAGTAAAAAAATTAAATATAGAAACTACTCCACAGCAATCAGTAATTACTGGTTTTAACGGATTAATATTGGGATATGCAAAACTAAATGACATAAGTGGGATTGGTCTTTATGGTGAATTATTAAATCCTGATATACCACAATTTAGGGCAGCTAAAAGTATTCTTCATACTCTAGAAAAACTAACATATCAAAAATTTGGAGACATGACAGAACTTGATGTGAAAGCTGAATCTATTGATGAGCAATTACGAAAAAAATTTGATAAATAATGGACAAAGAATGTTCTGAATGTGGAAGTAAGTTTTCATGTGATAATAATCTGACATGTTGGTGTGCAAATTTTCCAAAACTTGACAAAGAGAATATAGATGAAAAAGATTGTTTATGTAAAATCTGTCTTTTGAAGAGATATAGAAAAAAAATTTTGAAAGATGATGAAGTCAAAACTGAACTATTTGAGGAAGAATATAGATACCAATGGAAAAATCGTCATTAATTACATAAAAAATGGAATTCTAGTATATATAGTGGGCATTTTTAAACAGCACACATGCCACAGACAAAACCAATCATAAGTATAGAAAATGTGGTTGCATCTGCTTCTGTTGACCAGAAAATTGACTTGAATGATATAACAAAAAAATTTCCAGAGACGGAATACCATCCTGAACAATTTCCAGGTCTTGTATTTAGACTGGCTAATCCAAGGACTGCTACACTAATTTTTAGAACTGGTAAAATGGTTTGTACTGGAGGAAAATCTGAAGCAATGGCTCACAAAGCTGTGAATACTGTTGTTAAGGCATTACGTAAAGGAAAAATTAAGATAAAAAATGAGCCAGTAATTAAGGTTCAAAATATAGTTGCTGCAATTAATCTAGGTGGAAAAATTCACTTGGAATTAGCTGCAAGAAAATTACCACGTAGTATGTATGAACCAGAGCAATTTCCTGGATTAATACACAGAATGTTGGAACCTAAAACAGTGATTTTGCTTTTTGCATCTGGAAAACTTGTATGCACAGGTGCAAAAAAGGAAGAACAGGTATACAGATCTGTTAATAACTTACATTCAGTGTTAGAGGAAAAGAAACTAATGATGTATGATGCGTAAATTAAAGATTTTAAATAATTCTAATTAAAAATAACTTATGCTTTTAGATCAGGATTTTCTGCTTGTAATCTTTCCCAATCATCTAGGAATGCCTTTAATCCTTTATCAGTAAGTGTGTGTTTTAACATCTTTTCTAGTACTACTGGAGGTAAAGTTACAACATCAGCACCTATTTTTCCAGCATCAACTACATGCTGTGGATGTCTTACACTAGCAACCAAAATTTCAGTTTTAAAATTATAGTTTGTAAATATCTGTTTAATTTCTTTAATTAGATCCATTCCAGTATGACCAATATCATCTAATCTACCAATAAATGGACTAACATATTTTGCTCCAGCTTTAGCAGCTAAAAGAGCTTGATTTGGAGAAAATACTAAAGTAACATTAACTGGAATTCCCTCTGCTGACAAACTTTTACATGCCCTTAGTCCATCACCTGTCATAGGGCATTTTACAATTACATTATTACCATATTCACGAAGTTTTCTACCTTCTTCAATCATTCCATCATATGTTGTACTTACAACTTCTAGACTTACATCACCTTTGATAATTGTAGAAATTTCTTTCATTGTTTTTTGAGGATCACCACCCTCTTTTGCTAAAAGTGAAGGATTTGTAGTAATTCCATCTAAAAGTCCCATATCATTATATTTCTTAATTGCTTCTAGGTTTGCAGTATCTAAGAAAATTTTCATTATTTCTTACTCCGAATTTCTTTTACAGTATTTGTTATATTAATTGATGTTATTCCATGTTTTTCAAGTAATTGTGGAATTTCATTGTCTCGTGCAGATTCACCAAATTTATCCCTAACACCAATTCGTCTTATTGGAACTGGGTATAATTCTGAAATTACTTCTGCTACAGCAGAACCAAACCCACCCATAATATTATGTTCCTCACATGTAACAATTGAGCCAGTCTCTCTAGCTGCCTTTTCTAATGCTTCTACATCAATTGGCTTGATTGAAAAACTATCAATGACTCGACATGAAATCCCTTCTTGTTTTAAGGAATCAGCAGCATCTAATGCTAGTTTAACTGTTGTTCCGGTTGCGGCAATAGTACAATCAGAACCGTCACGAAGTGTTATAGATTTGCCAATTTCAAATTGTTGTGATTCGGAATGTACTATAGGAGTTTTAGATCTTGCCATCCTCATATAGAATGGTCCATATTCCTGTGCAATTATCCACGTAAGTTTTGAAACAGAAACTGAATCAGCTGGGATTAAAACTCTCATGTTAGGAATTGCTCGCATTATTGCAATATCCTCTAATTGTTGATGTGAACCACCATCCGCACCAACTGTTATACCACCATGTGAAGTAACAAGCTTCACATTCAGACCTTTTTTATCTTCTCTGGAAGGATATGCTATTGCATTTCTTATTTGATCAACGCACCTACCAGGAAGAAATATTGCATAAGTACTCGCAAAAGATGTTTTACCAGAATATGCTAATCCAGCTGCAACAGAAACTAGATTAGCCTCAGCAATTCCAACATTAAAAAATCGTTCAGGAAATTTTTTCCCAAAACCTGCAGTTTTTAAAGAATCTGTAGTATCTGCCCCTAACACAACAACGTTTTGATCCTGTTCACCAATTTCGATCAATGATTTTCCGTATTCAGTTCTCATATCACCAAATTGTTGTTCGCTCATTGAAATCCCAATTCCTTTGCAATCTGAACTAAACTATCTTTTTTCTTTCCTACAACGTGTAAATCAATCCACTGATTTACAAGTTCAATTCCACCTAGTTCATGTGCCTTTTTAATCAGAAGTTGTCTCCTAGAATGAAGAACTTGATTTCTAAATTCTTTAATTATTAATCTAACGTCACTCTGTCCAATTATTGCGCTTCCACCCACAAATGCTCTTGCTCCATCCTCAAAACATGCACCAATATTGTCTAAATTGACTCCACCATCAGCCTCAATATACCCTTCAAAATGATTTTCGTGAAGTTGTTTTATTATTCTTTGAGTTTTTTCGTGAGTTGATAAAATATATTTTTGTCCAGATTTACCTGGAACCACTGACATTATAATTATTTGATCTAATAATGGAATAAATTTGTATGACCACTCAGGTAATTCAGTATCTGGATTTATTGCAAGTCCTATTCCAACTTGATTTGATTCTAACATATCAGAAATTTCTCCAAAGATAGATTCATCACAAACCTCTGCATGAACTGTTATGATATCACTACCTGCATCAATATAATCACCTACATGTTTCACAGGATCATTAATCATTAGATGTGTATCAAATGGAATTACCGTATGTGGACGTAACTCTTTAATTTTTGTATGATCAAAAGTTGTATTTGGAACAAATTGACCATCCATTACATCCAAATGTATGTAATCAGCTCTTCCTTCTTCACAACGTCTTACTTCTTTTTCAAGATTTGACATATCTCCAGCTATAATCGATGGTGCAATCATAAATTGTGATTCTAATTCTTGTTCAATAATTGGAACAAACTCTGGTTTTGGTGCTTTACCATGCCATTGTGGATTATCTTCCATGTGTTCAACTCCTTTTCCCTTAATTGTTCTTGCAATTATGATTGATGGAATTCCTTTAGTTTGATTTGCTTTATTAATTGCATTAGAAATTTGCTCAATTCTATGTCCATCAACATCAATTACATTCCATCCAAAAGAGCGCCATTTATCACCAGTCTTCCATCTACTTGCATCTTTCCACATATCTGTTAGATCATCCCCAACTAATTCTTCATCTAATGGCATAATTTTTTCTGTGTAAGAATCTTGCTGAATAAAATTTCTATCAAGTATGACAGTCATATTATCAACTTTGTATTTTGCTGCTGCCATTGCAGCTTCCCATACTTGCCCCTCATCTGATTCACCATCACCCATAACAGTGTATATCGTTTGATCTTTTCCATCTAGTTTTGCCGCTAATGCATTACCAATAGAATATGAAAGACCAATTCCTAGTGAGCCACCGCAGAATTCTACTCCCGGGCATTTCAAATCAGGATGGCCCTGAAGCTTACTACCAAACTGTCGCAATGTCTTCATCTGTGATGTGTCAAAATAACCAGCAACTGCCATGTTTGAAAAAAGACCTGGCGATGCATGACCTTTTGAAAGAATAAATTTATCACGTTCTTCCCAGGTTGGGTTTTTTGGATCATATTTCAAATATTTGTAAAAAATACAACCCAATATCTCTGCCATAGAAAATGAACCCCCAGGGTGACCAGACCCAGCAGTAGATGTCCCTTGGATTACAAGCTTTCTTGCCTTTAGGACATTTCTTTTGATTTTATAGTAATTTAGCCCCAATAATAAAAATTAGAATTACATACGTATAATTGCATTTGATTTAACCGAGATTTTTTATTCGTAAATTACAAAATTGCGAAAATTTTAATCTGCTTTGATCGCTATGATGGTATGAAACTAAAAGATTCTGTACCTCTTGTAATTTATGATAATCAATGTCGTGTATGCATTCAATTCGCCAAAATTGTAAACTATCTAGCAAAAGGAAAACTACAGATGATTGGACATTATACAGATTTTGGGAAACAAATCAGAGAAAATTTTCTTGACCAAAGTGCATTAGAGATGTTTTGGTTTATTGATAGTAAAACTGCATATGGAGGAAGGGCTGCACTTGGTCCACTGTTTTCTGCAATTTTACATATTAAAGGTACTAATTCAGAAAATATAATATTTCAAGAATCATGTGATATAAAATGTAATGATACAACCGCAGTTTTTTTTAGATCAGTGAGCTTACTAACAAATAGTAGAAAAATCAAAATAAAGAATTAGAAATTATTCTCGGAACCATCCAAGTTCTATATTTTCTTTATCAGAATCTTCTCCTATACCAGTAGCAAATCTCCAAATAACAGTTGAATCTGTATTCATTGCATTTTTAATTTTCACAAGTGATTCCAACTCTGAATTTAAGTTCTTATCAGTAGAGCCATACTCTTGACAAAATTTACATTTAGAATCCAGCATAATAGGATTTGACTCAATAACAGGATATGCTTTACATGCAAGTGGTCTACTCTGATATATTTTACATGGGAAACCACCATGTGGTGAACGATCTGTAGTCTCCGTATCAAGAAATGGACAAGTATTTCCGTTCTTCTCTTTACCCATCATTTGATATGCAATTATTTGAGTTGGTTTGTCAGAAGTTTCATTTGATATACCAATTCGTGGTAAAATAGTAATTTCTAATCCAAATTTTTTAGCAAGTAATTCAATATTTTCTTTCTCTTCAGGAAGTATCAAAACACCAATCTTACCAAATCGTTTTGATGGATAATACTCTCTCTCAACACAGCATTGAGAGCAATCTTTGATGCATGCAAAGTCCATCAGTATCCACGTTGGTTTCTATCAGGCTTGTCAATGTTTGGATTTCTAAATCCATGTTTCTCCATCATGTGATTAAGAAATCTGATATCATCAGAAAATGTTTCTCCACAAACTGAACATGTAGACATACTTTTAGATAAAAAAAGTCAGTTAATAGTTTATTTGAAAAATAAAGATGCCAGCACTGTTGCTTCCCAAGAGCTCTCGCATCTTAGTAACACAGCAGCGACATTGGGTTTGACTTCCAGGTTCGGAACGGGACTGGGTCGCACCCCAACGCTATGACCGGCTTGTTAATGCATCAAATCTAGTTCTCTATTAAGGTAACGAAGTTTTCAAATGAGGTATAAATTAAAGAGGAAAAAACTAAGAATATGACACATCGAGTTGCAGTTTTAGATAAGGATCTTTGTCAGCCAAGAAAATGCGGGCTGGAATGTATAAAATATTGTCCTGTAAACAAATCTGGTGCGGATTGCATAATACTCAACGAAGAGACAAAAAAAGCACAGATAGATGAGAATATTTGTAATGGATGTGGTATTTGTGTTAAAGTTTGTCCATTTGACGCAATAACAATTGTAAATCTAGCCACAGAGATTGGAACTGATAAAATTCATCAGTACGGAATTAACTCATTTAGGCTTTACAAGCTTCCAACACCAAAAAAAGGCGAGGTAGTTGGTCTATTGGGTAGAAATGGAATGGGAAAAAGTACTGTTGTGAATATTCTTTCTGGAAATGTTAAACCAAATTTAGGAAACTATGAACAGCCACCAGACTGGGATGAAATTCTAAAATTTTATAGTGGAACAGAACTTAAATCACATTTTGAACTTATAAAAGAAAATCAGATTAAATCATCGATAAAACCACAACAGGTGCATCATATTGTAAATGCGTTTGATGGAACTGGAAAAGAACTGTTAGAAAAGTATGATGAGCGTGGCGTATCACGAGACTTGGTAAAAAAATTAAGCCTTGAAAATTCACTAGAACAAAATCTAAAAGAGCTAAGCGGTGGTGAGCTACAAAGATTAGCAGTTACTGTGACAGCATCAAAAGATGCAGATTTTTACTTTTTTGATGAACCATCTTCATATAATGACGTTTTTCAAAGAGCTGGTGTAGCTAGAGTAATTCACAGTTTAGCTGAAATGGGAAAAAGCGTGATGGTTGTTGAACATGATATGACACTACTAGATTATCTTAGTGACTACATTGAAGTGTTGTATGGTGTTCCAGCTGCATACGGTATTGTATCTGGTATCATGTCAACAAAAGTAGGGATTAATGTATTCCTAGATGGTTATTTACCAAATGAAAATGTAAGATTCCGTGATAAAAAATTCACGTTTGAAGCATCAACATCACAAGATGAGTTTCAGCAAGGAGAACCAATAATATCATATACAAAACTTGTAAAGAAATATTCATCGTTCTCGGTAACTATTGAGCCTGGATCTGTTGGTAAAGGTGAATTAGTTGGAATTATGGGAGCAAATGCATTAGGAAAAACTACACTGATGAAAATGATTGCAGGGGTTGAAAAACCTGATGTTGGAACCATTGATAAAAAACTAAAGATTGCATACAAACCACAGTATCTTTCAAATGATACTGATGTTGAAGTGATATCAGTATTAGATAAAGCAAATCAAGGACCAATTGAAGGAAGTATAGAGGAGGAACAAATTGTTGCTCCACTAAAAATTAAAAAATTATATAATAAATCTATTAAAAACTTGTCTGGTGGTGAACTACAAAAAGTATCTGTTGCATCATGCCTCTTACAAAAAGTTGATTTGTATGCATTGGATGAACCATCTGCATTCTTAGATGTTGAAGACCGAATTGCTGTTGGAAAGTTTCTACAAAAATTTGTTCGTTCATTTGGAAAGTCAGCAATTATTATTGATCACGATATGCAACTAATGGATCTGGTTTCAGATTCCATGATTATTTTTGAAGGAACCCCAAGTATAGAAGGTAATGCATCGTCACCAATGTCAAAATCTGAAGCTATGAATCAATTTCTTAAATCACTTGAGATCACTTTTAGAAGAGACGAAAAAAGTCTTCGTCCACGAGTAAATAAAGAGGGGAGTAGATTGGATAAAGAACAAAAATCATCTTCAAACTATTATTATAGACGTTGACACGAATGTTGAAAAAAGCACTTGAAAATATACTTTCACCTAGTGAAAGTGAAGAATTATTTTCGTCATTTGATCAGGTAGGTGAAATTATTGTGCTAAGAATTCCAGATTCTTTAAAATCAAAAAAGAAAATCATTGGGGAGACATTATTAGATCAAGTAAAAACCACAAGATCTGTTTTTTATCAATCATCACCAGTAGAAGGTGAATTTAGAACAAGAAATTTGGAAATTTTAGCTGGTGAGGATAATACAGAAACTGAGTATAAAGAAAGTGGGTGTAGATTTCTTGTAGATGTGGAAAAAGCATTTTTTTCACCTAGATTATCTACTGAACGTGAAAGAATCGCAAATCTAACGCATGATGGTGAAATAATAATCAATATGTTTGGTGGTATTGGAATGTTTTCAATATTAGCTGCAAAAATAAGTAAGTGCACAGTTTACAATATAGACATTAATCCTAATGCATCACTTCTATGTGAAAAAAATATTAAACTAAACAAACTCAAGGGTAAAGTAATATCATTAAATGGTGACTCGGTAAAAATAATTCAAGATAAACTACAAAATTTGGCGGATAGAGTTTTAATGCTTCTTCCTGAAAGATCTGATGAATTTTTAGAAACAGCAATTTTAGCTACAAAAAATAATGGAATTATTCATTATTATTCACATATACATGCTGACAAAAAACAAGACGCAGCAAAATTTTCTGAAGAACATTATCTAAATAATAGTAAAGTTGAATCAAAAATTCTGAATTCAAGAATAGTCCGACCAGTTGGACCTAGGTTTTATCAAACAGTTGTTGATGTACAAATAAAAAAATAATTAATTATCATCTTCTATGAATGATGGTGGTGACTTGGAAGTAGTTGCCATTTGATAGCCTAACCATGATATTACACCAAGTATACCACCAACTATCATCAAAATACTAAGTTGTAAAACTACAGGACTCCATTCTGAAAGCATTAACAAATATGCATAGAGGAAAAAACCACCAATTGACAGAACAAAAATCATAATTCCAGTTCCTTGTCTTTTTGCCATTAGAGCTAAGTGTTGACAGCTGGTATTTATTTTAATCTTGATTTGAAAACTCTATTACCATCAAGTAAGCATCTTCCCCATCTCTATAGTAAGAACGCAATCGTTGTTTTACTATGTAACCAAGATTTTCGTAAAGTTTTACTGCATCATTATTGCTACAACGTACTTCAAGATACATTTCAACACATTGTCTTAATTTGACACCTACATTAGATTCTTCAATAAGTGCTTTCCCAATTCCTTTATTTCTATATTCATCTAGTACTGCAACTGAAACAACATGTCCCTTCTTTACAAATCCTAACTTTTTAAAATTTGAAAACCCAAATTCAGTTTTACACATAATATATCCAACATGCTTTCCATGCATCTCAGCAATAATGAATGCCTCAGGGATATCGGATAGTAGGCTCTCATAGAAATAATCAGAATAATGTTCCGGTAATGTTTTCATATTGATCTCCATAACTGATATCAGATCTGATGGTTCACATCGACGAATTATGGCATCTCCAACTTGCCTCAAAATTACTTGCATATTTCTCAATTTATTTCCAAATATTTAATTTTAAACTGGAAAAACCAATATGGTCATGAATATTATAACATATTATGTATGAATCAACGCAGGAAGATATAGTCTCATTAGTATCATCATATTTTCCATACTCTTCATTAGTAACATCATTAACTACTCTTCAATTTGAGCTTGGAAATTATGAATTCAAGTTAAAATTTGTAGAACTTTGCCAAAAACTTGAGGATAGAAATCTTATAGGAAGAATTGAAAAAAGACAAGAAAAGATACTCCTTATTGTAAGTAAATATCCTCCTAGAAAACAAAGAAGATGGTTATCAACATCATGGACACCAAGATTACTTTTTGTAATTACGGTAATCTTTGTTTTAATTGATGGATATTATAGAACACTTGGAGTAAATTCACTCTCAATGATTGGTGATCCAGTTGGAGTAGCAATACTTTACGCTTGGGCATTGATTGGAATTTTAGGAGTTCATGAAGCAGGACATTTGCTTGCAGCAAGAATGCATAAAATAAAAACTACCTGGCCTTATTTTATACCAGGTATTCCTGTATTTGGAATTCCAACATTTGGTGCACTAATTCAATCTCGCAGTATAACAATAAACAAGGATATCTTATTTGACATTGCAATTGCTGGACCAATTGCAGGATTAGTTATAGCAGTGATTGTTTCATTGTTTGGTGCATACACATCACCAGTAATTGATAGTGTAACTGCACAAGGTCTGTACCAAACATCACAAATCATGGACATAAACGACAATATCATTATGTTAGCAACTTTAGAATTGTTTGATAAAAATGGCGATGACATTGATGTAATAATGTCACCAATTATGTTTGCTGCGTGGATAGGATTCTTGATTACATTTTTGAATTTACTTCCAGCATGGCAGCTTGACGGTGGACATATGTCAAGAGTAATTTTAGGACAGAAATGGCACAAAATTGCAACGTATGCTAGTATGGGAGTTCTAGTCTTGTTAGGTTATTGGGTGATGGCTATGTTGATACTAGTAATGAGCTCAAGATCCCCTGATGCAAAACCACTTGATGATATTTCTCCATTATCAAAGAATAGAAAAATTATCTATATTCTAGTAATTATTCTTGCACTTCTATGTGCGCCAATTCCATCATCAATTCTTCCCTTCTAAAATAACTCTTGCACCATCTTCTATAACTTTGATTTTTTGGTTTGGTCCATGAATTTTTAGTATATAATCCAGTGATTTTTTTATTCCATCAAGTAATTTTATGTCAAGCTTCTTCAAATAAAATTCAGGTAAAATTGAAACTAAACCTATATGGAGTTTCTTCTGAATTTCTTGAAGATATAGAAGATCTTCCATTCCATCAACATATTTGGTTGAGTTTTTTATTCTCTCAACAGTGATACGACCATCAATATACTGTTGGATTGCACCAGAGCCAATTCCAATTTTACATTCAGCAAGTAAGATAACAAGACCATCATTTTTTACAGAATTATATATATTCCAAATTGAATTTAGTGATTTTGAAAAACTATCATTGCTGGAGTCTTTTCCTGTACTAACTATGAATGTTCTATGCTTCTCTGTCTGCTTTAATGCAGTATTTACAAAGGATTTTGCTATTGACATTGTTTTTGATGGATGACCAACTTCTAAATCTAGTAGCCCATCTGTATTACTAATAATTTCTATAGAAGAAATATCGAAAGAATCTGTAAATTCTTTTGCAATCTGTATACTTGGAACTTCTTTACCTGGACATGGTAGATCACCATTACGTTTTGAAAAGGCTTCCAGCATTTTTTCATTACCAAATTGTTTTAATAAACGAGTAGATATTGTATCAAATCCAAACAATCCATTAAACTCCATTTCACCGATAAATACTAAGTTTGAATTCTCAAGCGAATTTGCTTCAAACTCAGAAATTACGCTATCCTCTGGATTGTATTCTTTTATGAGATTTATGATTCTCTTTTGTGCAAATATTTTTGGTTTTGAAATTGATTTTTCTTCACATTTCTCAAAAATCTTTGTTAAAACTTTTTGAACACTATTTGAATAGTTTGAAATGACTAATTCTAATGGTTTTGTGAGATCAAGAGTGTCTAGTTTCTCCGTAAGTTTAGTATCTTCTAAAATTGAACCATTATTGGAAATTTTTTCATCAAAATTCTCTGCCTGTATATCAAGAACAACATCATTTATTCCATAATTAAGCCAGATTTCAGGCATACAATACCCATAACCCAAACCAAAATAAATCCAGTTAAGTTAATTTTGGTATGGAGTTTGTGAAAGAATTTGCAACGTTTTTGCATGAAAAAAACATAATAAAATTTGGAGATTTTACACTTGCTAGTGGGAAAAAAAGCCAATATTATATTGATCTAAGATTAGTTGCTAGCTATCCACATGAATTCAGAAAGATGGTCAAACAGCTTCAAAACAAAATTTCAGATGAAATAGGATTTGAAAATTTCCATTCATTAGTATCTGTACCAACTGGCGGATTAGTTGTTGCATCTTCATTGGCGACTGAGATTGTTAAACCATTAATCTATGTCAGAAATAAACCGAAAGAACATGGAACATCCCAATCAATAGAGGGTGTGATTTGTCAAGATATGAAATTATTGATGATAGATGATGTTGCAACAACAGGTGATTCTGTAGTAAATGCAATAAAAATACTCAAGAAATCTGGACTGACAATTAGAGATGCATTTGTAATAATAGATAGATCAGAAGGTGGTGCAATAACTGCGTTAAAGGCTGAAGGAGTAAAATTACATAGTCTAGTTGATATTGAACAAATTATTAATGAAATACCAAAAAAATAAAAGTAATTGGCAGCTCAGACAAATGCCTTAACATCATTATTCAGATATAACTCTGATTCTTCATTGCAGCCAAATGTTATAAGAAAAACTCACTTTAAAACTAACTGAATAATTAAGTGGGCCCGAAGGGCTTCGCTCCCTTGGCTCCTCGGTTATGAGCCGAGTACTCTACTAGGCTGAGTTACGGGCCCCGCAAAATTAATTTTTTTCTTAGTAAAAAGTGTTATATGATTTTAACAGTATGCTTCAAAACAACTATCAAGTAGTAAATTCTGCGCAGACACAGATTTAGTTGCAGTCTGAATTATCTCTTGCTCGCTTTCATATGATTGCTCAATGATTTTTCTCCAAGATGCAGAATGTCTAACATCAGCCTCCATATGTTGTTCAAAATATTCAGTTGCATTCCTACTATCTAAGCCATAAAATTTTTTGAGACCTTGAAGCTTGATTTCACTAATCTTTGGAATTTCTTTTTCAAAAGCATACATTGCGCACGCACCAAGACTTAACGAATTCATGAGTGATGAAAGCCCAGAAACAGCATCATTAGTCTTTTTTAGTCCATGATAATTTGCTAATTCTCCCTCAGAGATATTCATTTCACCAGCAAATTTTTGCCATAATTCAATATGTTCAATTTCTTCATTCATGTTAGAGATTAATTCATCCTTCATTTCAACTGGAGCAGAATTTACAAGTGGCTCCATAAATTTAGGAATTTGTTTTACCAATTGGAAATATTCCTTTGAATATCCAGCAAGTGAATCAAATTCTAATTTTCCATCAGACCACATCTCATAAAATGGATGTTTTAACAGGCTTCGCGCTTCAATAATTTGATCGATCTTTTGAATAATTGATGTCATACAGTTAATTCTATGATTAAAGTTAAAAAAACCTTTGTAGTTTCCAAAAAGTTTTATGGATTAAAACTTGCAAGTAGATTAGCTCCTGTAGTGTAGTCCGGTCAAGCATTTAGGCCTTTCACGCCTGAGACTCGGGTTCGAATCCCGACGGGAGCATTTAAGTTTAATATATTTCTCAAAAATAGTATAGTGAAAATTTTGGACAGAAAAAATATTGAGATAAATCCTTTACAAATGATTTGTGGTGACTATATCAAAAAAATTGATGATGCTATAGAGACTGAGCTTGAACTTTATTCTGAGTCAGAATTCAAGGAACCATTAAAATTTGCAATTCAAGGTGGGAAAAGAATTAGACCACTTATTCTTATTTTTGCTGCTCAATCTGTTGGTGCTGCTGATGAAAATGCATATTTAGCTGCATCTGCAGTTGAATTTCTTCATACAGAATCAGTAATACATGATGACATTATTGATAATGAAACTATGCGAAGAAGAAAGGAACCATTTCATATCAAATATGGTTATAACACTAGTATTCTTACTGGTGATTTTGTTTTAGGACTGATTCTTAATATCTCATCGAGACTAGACAATCCACGAATTACAAAAGACTTGGCGACAGCTGCTATGTTAATGAGTGAAGGTGAGAAACTTGAAGGAATTTTAGAAGAAAGTGATGACGTTACTTTTGATGATTACATCAAAGTTATGGAATACAAAACTGCAGCTGCGTTTGACGTAGCGGCAAGACTAGGTGGCATAATTGGAAATGGTTCAGAGGAGCAGATTCAGGGCTTATCAGAATATGGAAAAAATATAGGAATTGCATATCAAATACGTGATGATTTAATTGATTGGAAAAATGAAGATAAACTATTCAATCTTTTAGTAAAGAAAAGTTCTGACCCAAGAGATGTTTTTAATAAAATGGAATTTTTATTGAAAAAATATTCAGAAGATGCACTCTCGAACCTTCGAAAATTAGATGAGTCTGAATCTAAATCTGTTTTGGAAGAATTAGTAAAATTTACAAGTTTTAAGGAATAAGACCGCTGTTTAATGCTGGCACTGCAGTTTCTGCAAAATGTATTAATGGTTCTGGGTAAACACCAAATCCTACAATGAAGATTATAGCAAATATCATTACTGCTATTATTGATTTAGGTTCTTTGACTCGTTTTTCTTTTTCTCCTTCAAAGTACATTTTTCTAGTAATCCAACCATAGTAAGCTAATGATAATGCACTTGTAAGAACTCCTGCAATTGCTAACCATGGTCCCCACCAAATTACAGAACCAGAGTCTATAGCAGCACCAAATAAGATTAGTTTACTCCAAAATCCATTCAATGGAGGAATTCCGGCTAATGCAAATAAAGAAATGACAAGTCCCAATGACGTAATCGGCATTCTACGTCCAAGACCTTTGATCTTATCAAGATGGGTTGTAGCCAATACAATAATAATTCCAGTTGCGGCTATGAAAGCAGCGCCTTTCATAACTGCATGATTAAGAATATGTAACAATGATCCTTGAATTCCGAGAGAAGTATATGGTGCAATAGCAAGACCAATCAAAATGTAACCAGCATGACCGATACTAGAGTATGCTAGCATTCTTGTGAGATTTTTTTGCATTATTGCGGCAATGTTTCCAACAATCATTGTCATTACTGCAATTACACCTAAAGCAGCAGTCCAATCAAGATTCAACGCAACAGCACCCATTACAATTATTCGAAGTGCAGCTGCAAAACCAGCCTTTTTCGTTCCTGCAGCTAATAACGTAGTGATTGGTGTCGGAGCCCCTTCATAAGTATCAGGAAGCCACATGTGGAATGGAACTAAACCCATCTTGAATCCAAATCCTGCAATAAATAGTCCCACTGAAAGTAATGCTAATGGCATTAAGCTTGCATCAGCAGTTGCAAATCCTTGAATTACTTCACCTATGTTTGTACTACCAGTTACACCATATGCAAGGGATATTCCGTAAATGATTATTGCAGAAGATAATGCTCCAAACAAAAAGTACTTTAGTGCAGCTTCATTTGATGCAGGATTCTTTTTAGCAAATCCAGCAAGAATGTAAGTTGGGAGACTCATCAATTCCCAAGCAACAAAAAGCATTACAAGATCGGTTGAATATGCAACCAAGACCATTCCTATTGATGATAGTAAGATTAGTGAGAAGTAAATTGCAGGGTTTGCCTGTTTACGTATATAATTTAATGATCCAATTACTGTGAAAATTGACACTATCAACATTGCGATCGCAAATAGAGAGCCAAATGTATCATCAACAAGCACATCACCAGAAAATATTGCAGCAGGTGAAATATTCTCAGACCAGACTTGTGACAAAACAAATACTAGTGAAATAAATAACGCAGCAAAAGCAATTGCCGCATAAAATGTAACACTACCACGTTCTTTTCTTGCAATACTAATTATTGGAATTATCATTCCGACAACTCCTAGAATTGCCATCAAAATTATTGGTGTGGATGTTATCTCTATCAATTCATATCACCTAAATGAATAATATCAGGACTACGAATAGTACTCCAGCTCCAAATACGTAAAGATAAGACTGTGCAACACCGGTCTGAGTTCCCTGAACAACCTTTGCACCCCATCCTATTGCGCGCTCAAATCCAATGTTCATTCCAGTGTCAATTGCAGTTCTCTCAAAGTATCTATACAGACCACGTGCAAGCCATAATGGTGCTATTACAAAGCTCCAATAGATCATTGAGTTAAGATAATATCTATTGAGAATTAGTTTGTGTAAACCGTAAAAGAAAATATTTGAATTGATAAACTTGACAGGATCAATCCAACGTCCTATGTAAAAGATATAACCTAATCCGAAACCAACAGAAAATGCAACTAGTGATGAACCAAGAGCTACCGGATTAAGACCTGACAAAAAGCCCAATGTTTCTGAGTGTTCTAGATCAATATGTGGTGTATGAATTCCAAATGACTCCTCAAGATAGTCAGTAAATAGATGATGAATTCCTTCTTCAGCTGAGAGACCAATTACACCAATTCCTATGGTTAGTACTGCAAGAATTCCATATGGAATCCACATTGAAAGTGGTGCCTCATGAATGTGATGACCTTCACTTTCCATCTTTTCAATATGCTTGCTGTTCTTTCCAAAGAATACCATTCCTATCATTCTTGTTGTGTAAAATGCTGTAATGACAGCTGTTAAAACTGCAATTATGAAAATTGGTAATGCCCAACCACTCCCTGATTCGTATACTGCAGCAAAAATTGCATCCTTGCTCCAGAATCCAGTTGTTATGAATGGCGCCCCCATCAATGCTAGACCCGCAGCCCACATGAACGCGTATGTTTTTCTCATTTGTTTCCTCAAACCACCCATATCCGTCATGAAACGTGAACCAACAACATGTAACAAAGATCCTGCAGCCATAAACAAAGAAGCTTTGAACATTGCGTGAGATATTAAATGGAAGAATCCAGCTGTATAACCATCAACATATTGTGTTGACAGACCAGCAACACCAAGTGCCATCATCATGTAACCAATTTGTGATCCAGTAGAATATGCTAAAACTTTCTTAATTTCTGGATTGACCATTCCCTGTGTAGCTAACAAAAGTGCAGTGATTGCACCAACCCATGCAATGATCTCAAAGAACTGGTCTGCCATAATTCCAGCGGCACCAAGTGCAAAGAATAATGGTCCAAGTCGTGCAACCAGGAATACACCAGCCTTTACCATTGTAGCAGCATGAATAAGAGCTGAAACAGCAGTTGGTCCTGTCATTGCCTCTAGTAGCCATTCGTTTAGTGGGAATTGGGCTGATTTTCCAACTGCACCACCAAAAAGTAAAACTGCAGCTGGTACAAGCAAACTTTGAGCAGACATTTCAACTGCCCAAGATGTTTCATAGAGTAATTCCTTTAATCCAAAAGTACCAGCAAATGCAAAAATCATAAACATTCCAGCAAGCATCATTATATCACCAACTTTAGTCATGATGAATGCCTTCATTCCAGAGTGTGTTGGTGAATAATATTCCATAATTCCAAGGGCCGTTCTTCCCTCTTTTCCAACGTGATCTTTTGCCTTATCACGATACCAGAAACTAATTAGGGCATATGATGCCAAACCTACTCCTTCCCATCCAAAGAAGATCTGTAAAAGATTGTCAGAAAGTACAATTAATTGCATAGAACCGATAAAGAACAACATCCAGAACCAAAATCTTGTTATGTCCTTATCGCCTTTCATATATCCAGTACTATAACAAATAATCAGGAAGGAAATCCAGCCTACAACATTTGCCATTATTATCGAAAGTGGATCAGCAAGTACTCCAGCCTTAAGACCTAGTGCAGATATCCATGTGATTTGATCATGAATTTCAAGCCCCTCAAGTGCACCTAAAAAGAGCGAGCCAGCCGAAACTGCGCTCATTGCAGCAAATGCTATTGCAACTCTGCCAGTTGTAAGACCAGGAACATATTTAGAAATTCTTACAATTCCTGGAATTATTAGTGCACCAATAAATGGTAGAAGCCAAATTAACCAAACATAAATTCCGTTTGGATCAGATGCTACAGTATCTATCGACACCATCTAAAGACCCAACCCATTCATGTAAGGCATTATTTTTTGTAAGAAGATGTCAGGATAGATACCAAGTACAATTGTAAATCCAGCTAGAACCATCATCGGTGCTAGCATATACCAACTACCATCCTTCACGTGTGTAAGATTTTCTGGAATCTTTCCAAAGAAGACGCGTTTAAGCATCCAAAGAATGTATGACATTGTTAAGACAGTTGAAATTAAACCTAAAGCAAATGCGAGCATTCTCCAATCATTACCTTCTTCAACTGCAGTTTCAAATGCACCATAAAATAACATCCATTCTCCCATAAATCCACTAGTTGGAGGAACTCCCATGATTGTTAATCCACCAATGACTGCACAAACAGCTGTTATTGGTAATTTACTTGCAAGCCCACCAAGTTTTGAAAGTTGTCTAGTACCTACTTGAACAATTAAAATTCCAGCGGTCATGAAGAGAAGGCCCTTTCCAAGAGCATGTGTAACGTACATCAATTCTGCTCCAGCAAGTCCATATGCTGAAAGGGAACCAATTCCAAACAGAACGTATCCCATCTGACTTACACTAGAATATGCAAAAACGCGTTTAATGTCATCTTGCATCAAAGCCATTGCTCCACCATAGAACATTGTTGCAATTCCCCAAAAGTTGAGCCAGATAGATAGATCAGCGTATGCCTGTGGTAATAATTCTACGATTAATCTAAAGAGTCCATAAGCACCAATTCCGATCATCGCTGGAGAAAGAAGTGCACTTATTGGCGTCGGTGCTGCGCCGTGTGCCCATGGCAACCATATATGAAATCCAAAAGCTGCTAATTTTACGCCTAATCCAATGATAATTGCAACAGCAGCAATAATAACAACATCCGACGGAATTCCGGTTTCATCTATATCTGCAAAGTCGAAACTACCAATAGTTAGCCCAATTGATAAGAACCCCAACAATAGAATAACTGCGCCAACATGTGTCCAAAAGAAGAACATTAATGCAATTCTTCGTTTTGGTCCATCACCATACCAGGCAATTAAGAAGAAAGAAGGAATTAGCATTACCTCAAAAAAGATATAAAATTCAATTAGGTTGGTAGAAAGAACTGTTCCAAGCATTCCCATTGAAAAAACCAAGAACATTGCAAAGTACAAACCAGATTGATTGTTAACATAAGTTTTGAGACCAGATGATTCTAGTAAAGCAGTTGACTGTCCATCAGATTCATCTTCCTTTATGTTATGGATTTGCTTGTATACCTCTTCAAATTTGTGAACCATGTAAGGTTTTGAGTATAATGCAAGTATAGTACACAAAACATAGATCATAATAGCAAATGGACTTGCTAATCCATCCAACAAGAATCCAAACTCACCAAAAAGATCAGTCCATGGATAATGTTCTTCGTATGTTCCACCAAGTGATGCGTTAATCACAAGTATTGTACAATAAAGAAGAATTCCAAAAGTAAACCAAGTGGCATAAGTTGGACCTTTTACTCTTCCAATATAGTAAGCGAGTGGAGATAAGAGTAGTGGCAGAAATACTGCCTGTAATAATGCATACTCCATTACCCCTTCAAGCTCCTAAAGTCTGCAATGTCAACATTCTGATACATTCTATATGCAACTATTATCAATGCGAGGCCGATAGCTACTTCTGCAGCAGCTATTGCTATTGAGAAAAGAGCAAATGTTTGTCCACCACTATGTGGCATGAACCTAGCAAATGCTATAAGATTAAGATTTGCAGCATTAACAATAATTTCAACTGCAAAAAGCATTCTGATTGCATTTCTTTTAACAGATAAACCATATATTCCAATTCCTAGTAATGCAACAGAAACAAGTACAAATTCAATTAATTCATTACTCATTTTCTACAAAATCCTCCCTTCTTGCTAAGACAAGTGCTCCCATGACTGATCCTGCTAAGATAAATGCCATCAAGATTAAAGCAGGCCAATAATATGTTAGAAAGTCTACTCCAATATCTCTAAAATCTACTGGGTCTTCTCCAGTTGTAATAGTGTGAATTCCTGAGTCTAGAATAACTGCACCAACCGCAACCATTGTGATCAGCATCAAACCAATTCCAGCAAATTTTCTTCGCGGGTCTTCAATTTTTTTGAAAATTAATTCTCTTTTTACAAGCATCACAGTAAATAGAATTAGAACTGCAATAGAACCAACATAAACTGCAATTTGGAACATTGCAACAAAAGGAGAATCTAACATAACAAAAAATCCAGCAATTCCACCTAACATTCCCATCAATGCAATAGAGCCATAAATCAATGAACGAAGCTCAAGCGCTGCTATTGCACCACCAATGGTTAAAACAGCTATACCAAGAAATAACGCATCAGCCATGTCGTGCACCGCGTTTATCGATAATTATTTCAGAATCTTGTTGAACCTGTGGTTTTACCGCAAGTTGTTCTGGTGTATAGATTAAACCCTCTTTTGTAAATGATGATAGTTCGTAATCATTTGTCATGTATAATGCATAAAATGGACATGCATCAACACAAAGTCCACAAAAAACACATTTTCCATAATCAATTTGTGGCATGATTGATTTTTTATTCTGTTTCCATGTGTTCTGAACCTTAGGCATTGCAATTGCTTCTGCTATGCCTTCACATGCAATGGAACAAAGATTACATCCAGTACATTTGTCATGGAATAATATGTGTCGCCCTTTGTATCCAGCAATACCAACACCACTCGTTGGATCGTACTGATATCCATCACCTACGAATTTCAATTTTTGTTCTGGATATCGTAAAGTAAATCGCTTAACTGCAATATGCTTAATACCAGAATTTAATGCTCTGATAATTCCTGTTGCTGTTCCCATTAGAATGCACCCACCGGAGCTAGTATACCAGAATATAGCAATCCTAACGCTATGAAGATGTTTACAAATGCAAGGCCGATTAATTTGTACCAACCAATATGTAATAGCATATCAATTCTTACTCTTGGAAAAACACCACGGATCAGCAAGATAAAGAAGATAACAGCGGCAGTTTTCAGAACAAACCAGATTAATCCATTAATCATTTCTTGATCTAATACAGCAGTACCATCTGTGAATGGTTTTACTGTTAGCAGAGGACCAGTCATCCCAGGAATGATAATTCCATCATCAATTATGTCCTGTGGGAAATCAGGATAAATCGATGGTCCATTATACCCAGCAAGAAATATTGTTACAAACAACGCAGCAAATGCATAGAGTTTAACGTATGAACCAAGTTGGACTAGACCATACATCATGCCTGAAAATTCAGTTAACCAACCTGCTACAATTTCGCTTTCTGCTTCAGGAAGATCAAATGGAATTCTTTCAAGTTCAGCTAACATTGCAACGAAGAAAACTATTGCACCGACCGGCAAAAATAATATCCATGGAAAGCTAGTCTGACTTTGAACAATTTCATTCAGATTTAATGTTCCAGTGAGAATTACTACTCCAAGTAACGACAAAATCAATGGTATTTCAAATGATACCATTTGATGCAATGCCCTAATTCCACCAATGAATGGATATTTGCTGTTAGAAGACCATGCTGACAATACTGTAATGATTGGGAAAAATCCAATTACTGCAAATACCGCTATTAATCCAACGTCTAAATCGGCAACTACCCATGGCATATTATCAAACTCTTCTCCGCCAGGTGCTACTGGAATCAAAGCCACAAATGCAGCAGCTGCACCAACAAACAATAATGGCGCAACCCAAAAGATTGGTTTGTCTGCCTTATCTGGTATAATAATTTCTTTCGAGACTAATTTTATTCCATCAGCAATTAACTGAAATATTCCTTCAATCTTTCCACAGTAAAATGGACCAACCCTTAGTTGTAATTTTGCAAGCATTTTTCTCTCAACAAAGATTACAGCTGCCGCCATTAGAGCAGCAAAACCAAATCCAGGGAATGCTGCAATACGAAATAGATCAGACCTAATAATTGCCTCTACAAGTGGAACAGCTAATTCCGGATGGAAAATCAATGTGAAAGCTAAGAATGGTGTTAAAAGTTCTCCATCTACCACTGGTAGATTTATGTAAATTAATAATACCTGGATTAATGGAACAACGATTAAAGTAACAAGAACTATTATCCAAAGTGCGTTATCAATTATTCCTTTAAGAAAATAACCCAGTCTAAATTTTGGTGCAATTACTGACATTATCTATCTGCCTCCACTGGCCAGTAGTTTAAACTCCAATAAACTGCAGGCATATTACCAAGTTTTTCACCTTTGAGAAGATATGGCATTGCAATAAGATTTCTAAATGATCCAACACTAATCTTAAGACGATATGGTTGTGGTTTCTTATCAGAAACTATGTGCATTCCAAGTGAACCTCGTCCTGATTCCACCCTTCGATAAACTTCATCATCTCCGCCCTTTGGATTTGGTTTTAATTTAGTTCGTACTCCACCTGATTTTGGCATTTTTTCTAATGCTTGTCTAATAATGTTACAGCTTTCAAGCATATCAAGCCATGGAATTTTTGAACGTGCATAAGAGTCACCCGCTTTCATAACATTTGAGTGAACATCAAGTTCATCATAAACATCGTAAGGTTCTTTCTTTCTAATATCAAAGTCAACACCACTAGCACGTAATACAGAACCAGTTGTACCTAATCTAATTGCATCTTCACGTGATAAGACACCAGTATCTTTAGTACGTGCAATTAAAATTGGATTATCATAAAATATGCCAGCATATTCTTTAATGCGTTTTTCAAAATAGTTAACTTGTCTAAGACATACATCTTCAAAGTTTGCCGGTACATCATTTCTAATGCCACCAGGTACAAAATATGCATGTGTAACACGTGCACCAGACATTTTTTCTAAAAGATCAATGAGAAGCTCACGATCCCCAGCTGGCCACATAAACATTGTAGAATGACCGAGAAATATTCCATAAATCGCAAGCCAATATTGTGTATATACACAACGGTTGAGTTCTGCTGCAATTACTCTTAGATATTTTGCACGTTCAGGAACTTCAATTCCAACTAGCTCCTCAATACCAAGACAATATGGATAAAGAATGTTACAAGAGTCATGAATTACTGGTCTTTCAAGGTGAGGAATGTTAGTAATGTAGTTTCTATATTCTGCCATTTTTTCTTCTCCACGATGAACATAACCAGGATCTGGATCACAGTTTACAATATAATCACCATCAACTTTTATGATCAACCTCATATGTCCAGAACCGGGATGTTGTGGACCAACATTTAGTGTCATAATACGATCATCAACATTTTCAAGCTGTAATCCTGGAGGAAGATTCTTGCTAGATTCAGTAGATTGTTTCTCGCTAGATTTAGGAGTTAGTTGTTTGCTCATTTTCTATCTACCCTTATTTCCAAAGTCCTTTCGTAGTGGAGGAATATCAGCCCAATCTTCAGGCAAAAGTAATCTTCTGTTATCTGGATGACCTTCAAAGAAAACTCCTAGCATTTCGAAACATTCCCTCTCATGAAACTCAACACTGTAAAAGACATCACGTAAACTAGGAAGTTTTGTAGAATCATTCCCTGGTTTTGGATCATCTTCTCGTGTAGCCCTTGTTGCTAAAACAAGAATTTGTTTTGCAAGAGTAGGATCACCGTAAGAACCTAAATGGTAAACAACTTCAATTTCCTTACTCTCAGGATAATCAACTCCACTGACAGATTCTGCATGATCAAAACCCATTTCACGGATAAACTGTGCAGCTTTCACAACATCTTCTTTTTTTACGTTAACTCTAGTTCTGTTTGATTTAACATAAGCAATTTCTGTTTTGTCGCCAAATTTTTTTTGAATTTTATCTGTTAATGATTTTTCAAAAACTGGTAAATTTTCTTTTGGTTTATCTTTTGGTTTATCTTCTGGTTTATCTTCTGGTTTAGCTTCTACCTGTGTTGATTCTTGTGCTGTTTCTTTGTTGTCAGATGTGCTCATTTCTTATTTGACCTATCGTATTTTTTGTCTCTTGATCTTCTCTTGGAGAAGCATACAAGCTTGTATCAGCGTTTCAGGTCGTGGAGGGCAACCAGGTACATAAACATCAACAGGTAGAACACCATCAATTCCTGGTAAAACATTGTACGAATCAAAGTACAATCCACCAGTTATTGCACATGCTCCCATTGCAATGACATATTTTGGTTCAGGCATTTGATCATAGACTAGTCGAAGTCTAGGTGCCATTTTTCTTGTAATTGTTCCTTGAACAACTACCAAGTCACACTGACGTAAAGAACCAAATGCTTCTATGATTCCAAACCTTTCAACGTCATAACGTGGACCAGATGCTGCACCAAATTCTACACTGCAACAAGCTGTTTCAATGTGAACAGGCCAAAGAGACCACAATCTTCCCCAGTTGAGTGCCATTCCTAATGGTTTGTCAACAGCCTTGATCAGAATATCACCAAGGTTTCCAAGGAAGACGTTAGCGTTTTGTGGTGTTACTAGATCCTTTAGCATTGTTGTCCCTCTTCTGTAATTTCGTTATAAGATGTAATTAGTATTACCATATGTTTTTCCTCTTTGATTGATAAAGTGCGAATGCCATTGCAGCAAACATTATTCCTAAAAATGCAATTATTGGTAATGTTGCGGTTCGTGGTAAATTTAGTAATGTGCTTCCCCATGCATACAGAAAGATTGCCATTACATCAAAAATCACAAACATCAAAACATACGCATAATATTGCATCATGAAATGAGTTCTTCCATGACCAGAAGGAACCTGTCCACATTCCATCGGTAAAAATTTTACTGGATTTCTTCTTTTTTTGACTCCGGGTGAAACCATTCTAGAAATCAAAAGTGCTGGTGCCGTTGCTACAACAGCAAAACCGAAAATTAACAAAACATTACTATAAGGTGCAACGCTTTCCCCGACCAAATCAGCTTGATTCGCTAGAGTAGATATAAAAATCTATGTAGATTTTAAACGATCAAAATTTTCACAAAGTCAATAATTGATATATGACGTGATTTTCTTTGTTTCTATGGCAATAAATGTTGGAGACACAGCTCCCAATTTTGAGCTTGTTGATACAGAACTCAAAATGAGAACCTTGGATGAATTTAAGGGGAAAAAAATTGTTTTATCATTTATTGTTGCTGCAAGCTCACCAGTGTGTGAGGTTGAACTTTGTACTTTTAGAGATTCATGGGATGAGATATCAAATCTTGGTGCACAAGTTATTGCCATAAGTAATGATGGACCATTTGCTAACAAAGCATTTGCAGAAAAAAATAACTATAATTTTCCATTACTTGGAGACTACAAAAGTCAAACAATAAGAGATTATGATGTTTTGATGCCACATCTTTTACATGTAAAAGATTACAATGCTGCAAAACGTTCTGTCTTTGTTATTGATGAAAATGGAACTGTTGTATACAAATGGGTATCTGAAGATCCACTTAAAGAACCAAACTATCAAGAGATTATTGAAGTTCTTAAAAAATAAAATTAGTTTTAAACAATTTCTGCAAGTATATCATTTTTATTAACAGAATTTCCTTCTTTAATTTTTAAATTCTTAACTTCACCATCTTTGTGTGATTTAACAGATACTTGCATCTTCATGGATTCTAAAACACATACAACGTCATCTTTTTTTATTTTATCACCAACTTTAACAACAATAGAAACAACTTTGCCAGGAATCTGACTTCGCAAGTTAATCTGTGCAGAACCAGTGTCAGCCCCTCCAGAGTTCTTGTAAACTATTTCATCAAGTTTAGTATGCATTTTAATTGTTAATGGTGTGCCATCAACAACAATCTTCATTTCTGCAGTCTGATTTTCTATATATTTTACATCATGAAATTGATTATCTAATACAAACTCCATTCCAGTTGAGTTAATATTTAGAATTTCAAGATGATGTTCTTTATCCTGAATCTTAATTAGGTATTCATTATCTGAGATTCTGCTGATAATCTCTCCATTGAACGTTTTTTCTATTTCTTCTAGTTTAAATTCCATTTTCTATCTATCCATTCTACTCTTCCATCGCGGATTTGTTGCATTTGATGATCTTACTCTACTCCTATAGAATTCTGAATACATTATTGCAGAAGCGATGGATGCAAGTTGTTTATTTTCTATATCCTTTTTAATATCATCAGTAAGTCTATCAACAATATCAAATCTTTTCAAAAAGTCTGTTGAGAGTTGACCTTTCTTATATTCTTCCGTTTGCAAGATTGTCTTGTAGAGTGGAATAGAAGTCTCCACACCCTGAATGTAAAAATCATTTAATGCATTAAGCATTCTTAATCTTGATTCCTCAAATGTTTGCCCCCATGTTACAAGCTTTGCCATCAAAGAATCATAGAATGGTGAGACAGTTGCACCTGGATAAAGATATGTATCACATCTAACACCAGGTCCTGATGGAATTGTAACGTATGGAACAGGACCCGTTGATGGTGCAAAGTCTAAGAAAGTATCTTCCGCATTAATTCTACATTCAATAGCATACCCATTCATCTTAAGATCACTTTGTTTGAATGGTAATGGTTCTCCATTTGCAATATCTAGTTGAAGTTTAAC
>Ga0208522_1000517_pt1 | contig 26285 bp, 25 predicted proteins | sample ETNtaG_25_FD_185763 | JGI IMG/M metagenome (GOLD analysis project Ga0208522, IMG submission 185763) | Marine microbial and viral communities from oxygen minimum zone, Eastern Pacific Ocean - ETNP201302SV86 (SPAdes) (version 2) | ecosystem: Environmental > Aquatic > Marine > Oceanic ... | reverse complement strand
GTAAAAACTGGCTCCATATACATCACATTAGCCGTGCGAACAGGACCAATTTTTGCAATAGAGTGAAAGAAAAAGTAAAAACCACCAGTCATACCGATAGCTGAAGCAAGACCCCACATTAACATCGGTGCAGTCAGTGATGCTATTGGTGCTGCAGTGGTCATAAAATAAATTATTACAAAAACCGCTGCAGGCAACACCATAATATATTTAATTAAGCCCCATCCTGGGCTAACACTCTCGTGACGAGATAGAATATTAACAAAACTCTGTGCAACTGATGCAAACAAACCCCAAAACACACCCCACAAATTCCAGTCACTACTATCACTCTGAACCATCACCCATATGCCAAGCAAAGAAGCCAATAGAGCCAAAATCGACAATACGTCAATTGACCTACTCCTAATTAATGAATTAGCGAAAAAAGTAATGATTGGGAACGTGTAAATTACAACCACAGCCAAACTTAAAGGAATCAGTTTGATGGAATACATGTATGAGCCAACAAATATTGCTTGAAATATGCTAATTAACACTAACCGTATTCGAGCTTCCTTAGTTTTTTGTTTTTTGGGTGACTTATCTAATACGCTCGACAAGGATAGGGTGAAAATATAGCGCACACCCAGCAACAAGAAAACGCTGCCTCCTACTTTATAAAAGTATGGAACAGCTGCCGCTGCAAGCGAGAAGCTAAAAGCTGAGATTATCGCTGCAAGTACATTTGTAGAAAATTTATGGCTCATTGAAAATACGAATTTGCCTTGAAATGAAAGACTGCATTTTATAACCCATTAAGAGTTATCGTCAAGAAGTATATTTAATTGAAAGCTGTTGCCTTAAATAGCCTGGCTTGTTTGTTGTAATTGAAGCCGCCCCCCACTTCAATAATTGTTCAGCAATTTGGTTGTCATCAATAGTCCATGAGTGGTACTCGAAACCAGCTTTGGTGATACTGTTGACAAGCTCTTTAGAGTTTGTATTGTTCGAGCCAAGACCGTCGGCCTTGATATCTCTTAAACTATCTAGCAGCTCGTGGATACTGACTGGGTCATTCACGTCATATAACCATTGCGCTTTAATATGAGGCGCAATTGATTTAAAGGCTTTAATCACTTGATTATCAAATGCTATGATTGAAATTTGTTCCTTTCGAAGATCCGAATCTAGTATCCAATTGATAAGAGTAGGAACGATTTCGGGCCCGCATTTAATCTCGATATAAATACCCTTATTGCTGGGTATTGCTTTAAAGACTTCGCTAAGCAAAGGGATTGACTGAGGAGCGAAATCACCTTTAAAGTGTGAAGATGCATCGAGATGACTTAATTCAGCATAAGTGCTTTCTGCAACAATCAGTTTTTCACCACAGGTGCGAGAGGTATCCTCGTCATGAATACAGACAATCTGCTCATCTTTGGTAAGACGGAAATCACCCTCAATCGCATCAGCGTTCTGCAACCAAGCTAAGCGAAATGCCTCAAGAGTATTTTCAGGTGCATCTTCGGAAGCACCTCTATGCGCAACAATCATTGATAAATCCCTATAAATACTTTCATTATAAACTCTGCGATTTATAGTTGATTCTTAACACGCCCCTATACTAATTAGGTAATTTAGCTGATGATGCTTGATTTTTTAAAACAAAGAAATGGCCAACTCCATCCAGTAGCTTGGCATTAAACCAAGAACTAGAATCAAAGCTCCATTGATGGAAAGGATAATGCGAATATCCATAGGCGCTGATACTGTAATTTCTTTTTCAGCATCATCAAAGTACATTGTTTTGATGATTTGAAGGTAGTAATAAGCACTGATTACAGCAAATACAACCGCAGCAACCGCCAAATAAACATAGCCTGCTGAAACGACTTGCTGAAGAATAAACAATTTAGAATAGAAGCCAATGAATGGAGGCACACCAGCCATTGAAAGCATAACAAATAGCATTAACAAAGCAAACCACGGTGAGTGTTTGCTCAAGCCCCTAAAGTCAACAATTTGATCTGCCTCAAATCCTTTTTTATTCAAAACAATAATAATGCCAAAAGCTGTCAAACTCATTAATACATAAGCTAAAACATAAAAGGCAGCAGCACCATAACCTTCAACGACACCGGTTATAAAACCAAGCAAAATAAAACCAATATGGGAAATAGTTGAGTACGCCAACAAGCGTTTTATATTTGTCTGCATCAAGGCAACTAATGAACCTAAGCCGATAGAAAGAATTGCAAGAATCATGAACAAATCTGCCCAATAAGCTTGCAGCGCGCCTAGACCATCGATGAGTAGGCGAACCAACATAGCGGTTGCAGCAATCTTCGGCACAGTGGATAAAAACATTGTGACAGAAGTCGGCGCCCCCTGATAAACATCCGGCACCCACATATGAAATGGAACAGCACCGAATTTGAATGCAACACCAATTACTAAGAATACTAACCCAAAGTTGAGAATAAGTACTTGCTCGGAATTCAAGTTTGTAGCCGTTGCAAATGCCGCAATTTGACCAATATCTAGACTGCCTGTAATACCATAAATCATCGACATGCCATAAAGTAGCAACCCTGACGCGATTGCACCAAGAACAAAATACTTTAACGCCGCTTCTACTGCGACGGCTCGATCTCTAGCGATCGCTATAAGAGTGTACAAAGACAATGACATAATCTCTAAACCTAAGTAAATCGTCAGCATACTGTGGGCAGAAACCATAACCATCATGCCAAGCACTGAAAGCAAGGATAGAATAAAGTATTCGCCTTTCAATAAATTATGTACTCTTAAATAATGTCGAGAATAAACCAAGGCCACTATGCTAAAGACCATCATAAAGACTTTGAAATAGGAGCCGATGGTATCAAGTACAAAAGTGCCATCAAAAATAACAGCCGATTCGCCGATTAGATTAAATGCAAAGTAACCGGTGATCGCTAGTGTGGATTGAGTTAAGTAATAAGTGAGATTTTGGAAGCGCTCAGAGACAAACAAGTCAAGTAGCAATATTAATGCAATAGCAGCCACCATAAACAACTCTGGAAGCGCAAAAAACAAGTCGGCAGTATTGAACTGATAATCTATCATAATGCCGCCGGTAGTTTTGTTGTGAGTGCTTGATCAAGCAGGTTAACCATTGAAACATGCATCACTTCTATCAAAGGTTGAGGATAGACGCCAACAGCTAAGACAGCTACTGCCAGAACCGCCAATACAAAAAACTCTCGAGTGTTAATGTCGCTTAAAGTACTAACATCTGAATTCACTATAGGACCCCAGAAAACTCTCTTCACCATCCACAATGTGTACGCAGCGCCGACTATTAAAGTCATTGCCGCAAAGAAGGCGTACCAGAAATTTGCTTGAAGCGAACCTAGAATCACCATAAATTCTCCTACAAAGCCTGAAGTGCCTGGAAGACCGGCATTTGCAAGGGCAAACAAGACTGCAAAGCCAGTAAATTTTGGCATTGAATTAACCACACCACCGTAGCTAGAAATTTCTCTTGAATGCAATCTTTCATAAAGAACACCGACAACCAAAAACAGTGCCGCTGAAATAAAACCGTGGGATATCATTTGAATCATTGCACCTTCAAGACCAAGGTAAGCACTTTCAAGGCTACCACCAGCTATCGAGTGAATTTGACCATCCGTACCCATCTTAACAACTGAGAATAGTGCGAAGACACCTAATGTCACAAAACCCATATGAGAAATAGAGGAATAGGCAATAAGCTTCTTCATGTCTTTCTGCACAAGTGCAACAAAACCAATATAGACAATTGCAATCAATGAAAGAGCGATCACTACTGTTGCAAACTCTGATGAAGCATCAGGTGTTATGGGCAATGAGAAACGGAAGAAACCGTAACCACCCATCTTCAACATAATTGCAGCTAGTATGACCGATCCACCGGTTGGTGCTTGAACATGAGCATCAGGTAGCCAGGTGTGCACCGGAAACATTGGCACTTTGACTGCAAATGCTAAGAAGAATGCCCAAAAAATCCAACTTTGCTCAGTGAGTGTCAACGGTAACTCATTTAGCACATCCAGAGAGAACGAGCCACCTTGAGTGTACATGTAAATTAGTGATACCAGCATGAATACCGAACCTAGGAATGTATAAAGGAAAAACTTGATTGCAGCATAAACGCGATTCTGACCACCCCAAATACCAACAATGAGTAGCATTGGTATCAGTGATGCCTCCCAAAAAACATAGAACAGTATTGCGTCCAGCGATGAGAATACACCAATGATTAGACCTTCCATTATCAAAAATGCCGCCATATAGTCGGCCGCCCTATTTTGAATAACCTCCCAACCGGCAATGATGACCAAGAAGGTTGATAAAGTCGTCAATAAGATAAGGAGCATTGAAATACCGTCAATGCCAATATGGTAGTTGATATTAAACTGAGATATCCAGGCAGTGTTTTCAACAAACTGCATTCCATGGGTTGAGGTGTCAAAGCCGGTCCAAAGATTCAATGACAACGCAAACACAATAATGGAAACTGCAACACTTACCCAGCGTGCTAAATTACTTCGACTGTTACCAATAACTAGGACTGAGACACCTCCTAATATTGGCAACCAAATTAACAAACTAAGTAGAGATTCCATACTATGACCCTAACTCAATGAGTGGGTTTTCGCCAACAACAAGCACCCAAGTTAAAACAAGCATTAGACCGATAATCATAAAAAAGGCGTAATGATAAACGTAGCCAGTTTGAACTGGCCGAATAACCGAACCCATGAAACGCATTAATCTTGCACTGCCATTAACCACAATTTGGTCAATGATTGTCATATCCGAAACACGCCACAAAAATTCGCCAAGCTTTCTGGAACCCTTGACGAAGACAATATCATTCAAACGGTCAAAGCCGTAAAGAGATTCGAGCACATAGTTTGTGCGATGGAAACGTTCTTGAATTTTCTTCGCCCAATCTGTCCGATAAAGCGTGAATACCCAAGCTGCCAAACTGCCTCCAACCATCATCCAGAAAGGAACAGTGACAATTGCATGAAGCATCAAGCTAAAGGCTGAATGGAAATGCTCTTTCAGAGCTGCTACAGAGCCATGCACGCTAGCGTCAATATAAATGGAGTTCTCTAACCAGCCTGTGAACAACATCGGTTCAATTGTTAAATACCCAATAATCACAGAAGGTATAGCCAAAACAATTAACGGCACGGTAATCGATAGTGCAGTTTCGTGGACATGCTCTTCTGTATGTCGGTCAAGACGGGATTCGCCATGGAACACAATAAAAAACATACGCAAGGAGTAGAAAGCTGTAATAAACACACCGAAAACAACCGCACAATAAACCCAATCAGCAAACGGTAAATTGGAGAAATGAACCGCTTCAATAATCATATCTTTTGAATAAAAACCTGCAAAACCCGGGAAGCCAATCAACGCAAGCGTTCCTATCAAAGCCGTGAAATAAGTAATTGGCATTTTCTTTCTGAGTGCACCCATTTTTCGGATATCTTGTTCATGGTGCAAGGCAACAATCACTGAACCCGCAGCCAAGAACAATAAAGCCTTAAAGAACGCATGTGTCATCAGGTGAAAAATAGCGACAGAGTAAGCACTAACTCCCAAGGCTACAGTCATGTACCCTAACTGGGAAAGTGTTGAGTATGCAACAACACGCTTGATATCATTCTGAACGATACCCAGTAAACCCATGAATATTGCCGTAATCGCTCCTACCAACATCACAACGGTTAACGCCACATCACTGAGTTCGAAAATAGGCGACATACGTGAAACCATAAAAATACCAGCCGTAACCATAGTTGCCGCATGGATCAAAGCTGAAATAGGCGTCGGTCCTTCCATTGAGCCTGGCAGCCAGACATGCAATGGCACTTGTGCTGATTTACCCATAGCGCCTACAAATAACAGCAGACAAATAACAGTAATTACTGAAATATCGCCAAAGATTGTTTGACCGTTTACTTGATTAGCCAGAGTAAATGTTTCTGCGTAATCCAAGGTGCCGAAAAACATCAGCAAAACCGCTATCCCCAATAGGAAACCAAAATCTCCTACTCTGTTGACTAGGAAAGCTTTTAGGCTTGCTTCAACTGCTGATTCTTTATGATGCCAAAAACCAATCAATAGATAAGAAACTAGACCCACAGCTTCCCAACCAAAAAATAACTGCATAAAGTTGTTCGAGATCACCAGCATAAACATTGCAAAAGTGAAAAGAGAGATATAGCTGAAAAACTTGGTATAGCCTTCGTCTTCCTGCATATATCCAATGGTATAAATATGAACCATTAAAGACACAAATGACACTACCAGCAACATCACCGAAGTCAGATTGTCTACAAGAAAGCCGACACTCATATTAAGTCCGCCAACCTGCATCCAGGTGTAGATGTTTTCATTGAATACTTCAGCTCCATTAAGCACATGATGATTGAAGACATAAAGCGCCAAGACCGTTGAAACTGTAACGCCAAAAATGGCAATAGAATGGGACAAGGTTCGACCCAATCGGTGACCAGCAAGACCAACTATGATTGCACCAATTAGTGGCGCTAGAACAATTGTTAAATAGATATTTTCCATAACTAGCCTTTCAAACTATTGGTCACATCAACATCGATCGAGCCACGATTTCTATACATCAAAGTCAGAATAGCCAGACCAATAGCAACTTCCGCCGCTGCAACCGTCAAAATAAAGAAGACAAATATCTGACCCGCCACATCTGCGGAGTAATAAGAAAATGCAATGAAGTTTGTGTTGACTGCTGCAAGGATTAGTTCAACACACATCAATAACATAATGATATTAGTCCTGTTGATAAAAATACCCGCCAAACCAATACAAAAAACAATGGCACTCAAAATCAGATAATCAGATAGTGCTATCATTTGGACCCCTTGGACTTGGATGAAGAAATAGAAGCCAAACGGACTCTGTCTGATGCCTGGACACTCACCTGTTCAGAAATATTTTGCCTCTTGCTTCTGCTCTCTTTGCGGTGCACAAGGGTAATGGCGGCAATGATCGCAATTAATAATAAGACAGCTGCAAGCTCAAATGGATAAACGTAGGCGGTATATAAATCACTCGCCAACTCGGTGATATTGCTATAGCCAGCAATATGCCTAGAAGGTTCCTCAACAGCTTCAAGGCCAAACTGTCCAGCACTCAAAACAAGTGCCATTTGGGCAATAACTACTATCGAAACAAAGATTCCGAGTGGCAGATATGTAGTAAATTTTGCGCGAATCGTTGACTGATCAATATTGAGCATTTTTATTACGAACAAGAAAAGCACCATGACAGCACCCACATACACTAGAATCAATGTAATCGCTAAAAACTCAGCTTCTAACAATAGCCATAAACTTGCCACACTGAAGAAAGACAAAATTAAGAGCATTGCCGCCTTCAGAGTATTCCTTGCGATCACCAACATCGCAGAACTTGCGACGAAGCAGAAACCAAATACATAAAACAAAATTGATGAAAATTCCATAATCAGCCTTTATCTGAACTTCGAGTCCTCTTGTCTTGCTTTACTGATAGCCTTTTCGTGCTTATCACCTACCTCCAGCAAACCTTCTTTGTCAATGATACTGCCCTCTCTAGACTCAAATGCATAGTCGAAGATGTGGGTTCCAACGATGGCGTCTACCGGACAAGCCTCTTCACAAAAGCCGCAGAAAATGCACTTAAATAAATCAATATCGTATTGCGTTGTTCTGCGCGTTCCATCGTCCCTCATCTCGGACTCAATGGTAATGGCATTTGCAGGACACACCGCCTCGCACAATTTACAAGCGATACAACGCTCTTCACCATTAGGATATCGACGCAACGCAAGCAGCCCTCTAAACCTAGGAGAAATCGGTGTACGCTCTTCAGGAAACTGAACGGTAATTTTGTCATTGGTTAACTGTTTTCCAGTAATCTTCATCCCGGCACGAATCTCACTTAACCCGAAATCCTTAATAATTTTTTTAATTTTATCAATCATTACTTATCTACTCCTTAGAACCAAGGTCCTAAATGAAGTTGGGTCATCAAAGCCACAACCATAATCCAAACAATAGTGAGCGGTAAAAACACTTTCCAGCATAGACGCATAATTTGGTCATAACGATATCTTGGGAAGGTTGCCCTAATCCATAAATAAAGGAAAAGGAAGAAGCTCATTTTCCCGAGCAACCAAACTATGTCTGGCACAAATGCAAAGAATTCTTGTAAATATGGCACACCTTCAAATGGAGAATGCCAACCCCCAAAAAACATCAATACTGCAAGTGCTGCCATCATGATCATGTTGATATATTCGGCCATAAAGAATAATGCAAAACACATACCTGAATACTCAACATGGGTGCCGCCGACAATTTCTGATTCACCTTCGACAACATCAAATGGAGCTCGGTTCGTTTCTGTTAATGCAGAAATCCAGAAAACAATCATCATTGGAAATAATGGGATCCAATACCAATTCCAAATACCGCCAGACTGGCTTGAAACGATTTCGTTTAAATTTACAGAGCTTGCTGCCATTACCACTGTAACAACCACAAACCCAATCACAATTTCATAGGAGACCAATAACGAAGCACTTCTTAATGCCCCCAATAATGGGTATTTTGAGTTGGAAGCCCATCCAGCCAAGATGATTCCATAAACACCAACAGAGCCAATCGCTAGAACATAAAGCAGGCTGATGTCCAAGTTGGTGATGTAGAAGTTTTGACCCAGAGGTATGACTGCCCAGATTGCAATTGCTGGTACAAAAGCTAATATCGGTGCCAATACAAATAAATAAATATTGGCCTTGCTTGGAAAAATGATTTCTTTAAACATCATTTTGAATACATCAGCAAATGGCTGCAATAGCCCAATTGGGCCGACTCGGTTCGGACCGATCCTCAACTGCATATAGCCAATCACTTTGCGTTCAGCATAAGTCATGTAGGCCATCATGATAATGAGCGGCAATATTAGTGCGACGCCTTTAATGATGACGATCAGTACATCTGCCAGACCACCATCAAACCATGGTACCAATTGATGCACAAAATCTACAAATCCTTGCCACATAATCTATGCCACCCCCAACTGTCTTGGAAGATGAGTGTGAACAAACACGCAACCTTCCGCCACTGATTCGTTAATATTGACTGGAACACCCTGATACAAGTCACCTTCTGAGAGTTTTAGTAATATTGCGGTTGCCTTGCAAACCGAAGCCTCACTCATCTGGCCAATCCGTGTTTGTTGCAATGAAGAAGCATGACGAACAACTACATCACAAGCATACGGTGTGTACTGCCAAACAGTAGTAACATTCGGCATTTCGGAATTGCCGATAGGAACCTCTATCTCGGAGACACTAGGGGTTAAAGATAACGCCTCATCAGCGATCTGTGATGAATCCGTAAAGTCAAAACCTTCTAGATTTAGCAAATCCGCTAAAACTTTAATGACCTTCCAGCCTGGTTTCGATTCTCCAGCACTCTTAACTGATGCACCATAGGACTGAGCAATATTGTCTACATTGATGTGTGTACCAGAAGTTTCATAGAAACTTGCAATTGGTAAAATTACGTTTGCAAAACTCAAGACTGATTCATCCTCAAAACTATTCATAACAACAACAAATGCATCATCACGGCTCAAATGTTCGATTGCATTTTCTGGGTCAATACAGTCAAAATTCGGATAAACCTCGAACAAAACAAATGCAGTCAAATCAGATGAAAGAATCTGTAGCGCATTTTTACCGTTGTCAGGCTTAAAATTTACCCTTTCTGCAGAATGCGCATTTCCCGTTAAACTTGCATTTAGCGTTTTTGCATCCGCAGCTTGTGCGATTTCGGAAACAAGTTTAGCGACTTGATCCGAAGATGTATTGCCATTCACATGCTCTCCAAGCACAACCACCGGACGCTCGGCATTTAAAAGCGCATTGGCAATATCAATATGGGTTTGATGAACAGTCACAGAATTTAGATGGTCAGGCAAGGCTTTTGAGCTTTTATCAAGCAACGCTTTTAAGACAGATGAAAGAGTAGCTACAGTATTTTGAGGGGATGTCAATAAAGAGTGACTAATGCGATAATTGAAATCAAAAGCCTTCGCATTTATAGTCGAAACGTTTGCACCATTTAAAGTCGCCTTTCTAATGCGATGATTGATCATTGGCTGCTCTAAACGTAAATATGAATTTACAACAAGCGCATGATCGATTTTCTCCAATTCAGTTAAAGAAATATTTGATTCCAATACCTTTGCGTTACAAGGATTGGAAGCATCTAGGCGATAATCGAGATTATCCGACCCTAGCCCTCTAGTAAGTTTTTGTAGTAAATATAACTCTTCAAGAGTTGCGTTTTTGGATGCAAGAGTACCAAATTGTACCCCCTCTTTGGCGTTCTGTTTTATGCCGCTTGTTGCAAAATCTAGTGCTTCACTCCAAGAGGCATCTTTCCATTCACCTTTAACTTTAATCTTAGGAATCAAGGCACGATTTTCACTATTAAGCCCTTGGTATGAAAAACGGTCTCTGTCTGAAATCCAAGTCTCATTGATGCTTTCATTGTCTCTGGCAACTACACGCTTGACTTTACTTTTATGTGTTTGAGCAAAGATATTTGAACCCACCAGGTCATGACGTGCAATGGTCTGAATCGAGTTCATTTGCCAAGACCTAACTTCATAACGGAAAGGCTTGGAAGTTAATGCTCCGACCGGACATACATCAATCATATTGCCCGAAAGTTCCGACTGAATCCCTTCTGATAAAAATGGCTCAATCTTCAAATCTTCGCCCCGTCCTGTCGCCCCCATTTCAACTATGCCTGCTACCTCCGCACCAAATCGAACACAACGTGTACAGTGGATACATCGCGTCATATCTGTTTGAATCAGGGCTCCTATCCCCTTATCATCAACAATACGCTTACCTTCGGTAAACCTTGATATGTCAGAACCATATTCCATGGCAACATCTTGAAGTTCACATTCACCGCCTTGGTCACAAATTGGACAATCCAGTGGGTGGTTGATTAGCAAAAACTCCATAACAGCCTTTTGTGCAGTTTTGGCCTTTTCATTGTTTGTATGAACTTTCATCCCAGCGGAACCTGGTGTTGAACATGCAGGTTGAGGTTTTGGATTGCCCTCAATATCCACTAAACACATTCTGCAGTTTGCCGCTACAGATAGTTTTTTGTGGTAACAGAATCGAGGAATATCAATGCCCTCTCTATCCGCAATTGAAATGAGAGTTTCACCTGAATTTCCATGTACAACTTTACCGTCGATTTCGATTTCAATATCAACCATCGTTTTCCACCATACTTTTTCCGTGCTTAATGTAGTACTCAAACTCTTCTCTAAAATTTCTAATAAAACTCTCAACGGGCATCGCTGCGGCATCACCCAATGCACAGATCGTATTGCCTATTATCTTATCCTGCACAGAAAGCAAAAGCTTCAAGTCTTCAGTCTTGCCTTTACCATCCATAATGCGTTTTAGGACTCGATACATCCAGCCTGTACCTTCCCTGCAAGGGGTACACTGGCCACAAGACTCATCATAATAAAAGTGCGCCAAGCGTGTCAAAGCCTTCACCATACAGGTAGTATCATCCATCACAATAACCGAACCGGCTCCTAGCATCGACCCTGCCTTTTCAATGGAATCATAATCCATCGTCATTTTCATCGCCTCTACTGCAGGAATTACTGGAGTTGACGAACCTCCAGGAATCACTCCTTTAAGAGTCCTACCTTTCTTTAGTCCACCGGCCAATTTCAATAATTCACTAAAAGGAGTCCCCATTGGGACCTCAAAATTAGAGGGTCTCCTGACATTACCAGTTACCGAAAAGCACTTGGTGCCGCCTGAATTTACCACACCTAAATCAGCAAACCATTGACCGCCTCGAGAAAGAATTTCGGGCACTGATGCAAAACTTTCGGTGTTATTGATGGTTGTTGGTTTTCCATAAAGACCTACATTTGCCGGAAACGGTGGTTTAAATCTTGGTTGTCCTTTCTTGCCTTCAAGTGACTCCAGTAGTGCTGTCTCCTCACCACAAATATAAGCGCCCGCCCCTAGGTGAGAATAAAGGTCAAAACACACCTTACTACCATTAATGTTTTTACCCAACAAACCAGCGTCATAAGCCTCTTTCAAGGCCTCTTCAAAACGGTAATAAGGCTCCATGAACTCACCACGAATATAGTTATAACCCACCGTTGCATTCATCACATAGCCTGCAATAGCCATCCCTTCAATGACTGAGTGTGGATTAAATCTTAAAATGTCACGATCATGGCAAGTACCTGGCTCGCCTTCGTCGGAATTACAAACTACGTACTTCTGTCCCTCTTGATTGCGAGGCATGAAACTCCACTTTAGTCCTGTTGGAAAACCAGCACCACCCCGTCCCCTTAGACCTGATGTCTTTAACTCTTCAAGAATTTTCTCAGGTGATAGCTCTCCATGAAGAATTTTGCGCCAAACCTTATAGCCACCCATAGCTTCATAAGTCGCTAGACTTGAAGGATTATCTTTATCTATGGTTTTCAAACAAACATTATTCACTTTAGGCCATCCAAAATCTCATCAATGCGCTTTTCCGTTAGATTTTCGTAATATTGGTCACCAATTTGACACATTGGTCCTCCCACACAGGCTCCCAAACATTCAACCTTTTTGACGCTCACTAGACCATCCTTACTTATCTCTCCGGTTTTGACGTCTAATTTTTCCTCTAAATAAGAGATTAACTCGTCCGAGCCGTTTAGCATGCATGATATATTGTGACAAAAGCGAATCACATGCTTTCCTGCCGGCTTGTTGTTGTAGTTCTCATAAAAAGTGGCTACCTCTTGAACGCTAATCGCGGGCATTTCAAGGTAATTCGAGACAGCTTGGATTAAATCATTTGTTAAACTTCCACCATTTTCCTTTTGAACAATCGTCAACGCCTGCATAACAGCAGAGCTTTGTTTTCCTTCTGGGTATTTTGCCACCCAAATGTCAATTTCGTTTTTCGCTTGCTCTGAAATCATCTATCAATTTCTCCAAAAACAATGTCCTGTGTGCCAATAATCGTCACCACATCCGAGAGCATGTGTCCTTTGGCCATCTCGTCTATGGACGCTAAATGAGGAAAACCGGGAGCCCGCATTTTGACTCGGTAGGGCTTGTTGGCACCATCAGAAACTAGGTACACTCCAAACTCACCTTTAGGGGCTTCAACAGCTGAATAAACTTCACCCTCAGGCAGACAGTACCCTTCGGTGAACAATTTAAAGTGATGGATCAATGACTCCATGTCATCTTTCATATCGCCTCGGTTAGGGGGAGAAACTTTATGGTCATCAGACATGACAGGGCCGGAGTTAGATTTTAACCATCTGACACATTGCTTAATAAGATGACAAGACTGGCGCATTTCTTCCATACGTACCAAATAACGGTCGTAGCAGTCGCCCGTGACACCTACAGGAATGTCAAACTCCAATTGATCATAAACTGAATAGGGTTGGTTTTTGCGAAGATCCCACTCAACACCAGAGCCGCGCAGCATAGGTCCGGTAAAACCGAGTTGCTTTGCACGATCTTCAGTAACAATGCCAATATTGACTAGGCGCTGTTTCCAAATTCTATTGTCTGTCAAGAGGCCAGAGTACTGGTCGATGCTTTCTGGAAAATTCTCTGCAAAATCTGAGATAAATTCGAGCAACGTTCCCTGACGATTTTTATTCATCTCCTTCAGTTCCTCTTCTTTGCGTAATTTTGACTCGAGGTATTGAGGCATCTTATCTGGCAAGTCACGATAAACACCGCCTGGACGATAATAAGTCGCATGCATCCTTGAACCACTGACCGCCTCATAACAGTCAATTAACTTCTCACGCTCTCTGAAGGCATAGAGGAAGACACTCATTGCACCAACATCGAGTGCATGTGTACCTAACCACATCAAGTGATTAAGGATACGAGTAATTTCATCAAACATCACGCGAATGTATTTAGCACGCTCAGGCACCTCCAATCCAAGCATCTTCTCAATCGCCAGCACATAGGCGTGCTCGTTACACATCATAGAAACATAATCGAGCCTATCCATATAGCCAATCGACTGGTTGTAGGGTTTTGATTCAGCTAATTTCTCAGTACCTCTATGCAAAAGCCCGATATGGGGATCGGCACGCACTATCACTTCCCCATCCATCTCAAGAATAAGCCTTAACACGCCGTGTGCCGCAGGGTGTTGTGGCCCAAAGTTAAGGGTGTAATTTCGCATCTCTGACATAGTTATTTCCTTATAACCCTAGGAACGTTGACATTCGGCTCTATACTTACTGGTTCATAAACTACCCTGCCTAATTCCTCGTCGTAGCGCATTTCGACTTCACCAATCATTGGAAAGTCCTTTCTAAGTGGATGGCCGACAAAGCCGTAATCCGTCAAAATTCTGCGCAAATCGGTATGGTTCTCAAACAAGATGCCAAATAAATCAAAGGCTTCTCTTTCATACCAATCGGCTGAATTCCAAATACCTGTAACAGAGCTAATCATCAGCGAATCATCTGGAAGAAGTGCTTTTACTCGCAGTCGATTATTGTTTGAAACTGACAATAAGTGGTAAACAACATCAAAACGATTTCTTTGTTTTTTTTCAGAAAGTTGGACCTCACGGGCGCGGCCGTAACCAGAGGAGCTAGCGTTGCCATCCCAATCTGATTCTCCATAAGACAGGTAATCGACACCACACAAGTCAATCAAGATATCAAAATTAAACTCATCTCTCAATTGAGTGCAGATCTCAACAACACTGTTGCTATCGATCGTCAAAGTCAACTCATCAAAAGATTCTTTAACGCTTTTTCTACCAAATGCTTTGACTAATTGTTGTTTTAATTTTTTCATAAACTAGCTTCGAGCAATGGTATTGGTACGACGTATCTTATCTTGCAGTTGAAGTATTCCATACAACAGCGCTTCGGCGGTAGGTGGGCAGCCAGGCACATAGACATCAACCGGCACAATTCTGTCGCAACCTCTTACAACCGCATAAGAGTAGTGGTAATAACCACCACCATTAGCGCAAGATCCCATAGATATGACATACCTCGGTTCTGGCATCTGATCATAGACTTTGCGCAAAGCTGGCGCCATCTTGTTAGTTAAAGTCCCTGCAACAATCATCAAGTCGGATTGTCGAGGTGTTGGTCGAAAAACTATGCCAAAGCGATCGAGATCATATCGTGACGAACCAGCCTCCATCATTTCAACGGCGCAACAAGCCAAACCAAAGGACATTGGCCAAAGAGATCCAGTGCGCGCCCAGTTGATTACCTTGTCCAGTGAAGTGGTGACAAAACCCTCTTTCATTAAACCTTCAATAGCCATAATAAATTCTCATTACTCCCACTCTAGAGCGCCCTTCTTCCACTCAAAAATAAAACCAACAACAAGCAACAACAAGAAAACGGACATCCCTATAAAGCCAAACCAGCCAAGTTTCGATTGAACGACTGCCCAGGGGATAAAAAAAGCGACCTCTAGATCAAAAAGGATGAATAGAATCGCTACAAGATAATAGCGTACATTGAAGTGCATTCTTGAATCTTCAAATACGGGGAAACCGCACTCAAACTGGGAATTTTTCTCATCATCAGGTTTGCTAGGTCCAAGAAGATAACCAACAAGTGTCAGCCCTACACCGAAGGCAATTCCTAAGAAAATAAAAACGATAACAGGTAAATAATTTTCTAGCACTTTTTTTGTTAGTTTTAACCACAAGAGATTATAACAACTTAATCACAAAAAACCAGAAAAAAGTGCTCAAAATCAGCAAAAGAAGGGGTGTTAACCTACATATTTAACTGCGTACCTCCAACAGTCAGCATATCAACCTTCAAACTAGGCTGACCAACCCCAACAGGAACATTCTGACCCTCTTTGCCACAAACACCAACACCTGAGTCCAGCTTGAGGTCGTCCCCAACCATAGAAATCTGATGCAGCACCTCGTCACCCGATCCAATCAACGTGGCCCCCTTGATGGGAATCGTTATCTTGCCAGCTTTGATCAGATAAGCTTCATTGGCTGAAAAAACAAATTTTCCAGAGGTGATATCAACCTGTCCACCATCAAAATTTTTCGCATAAATACCTTCCTCTACTGACGAAACCATGTCTTCAAAATGATCCTCGCCATTTAGCATGTAAGTGTTGGTCATCCTCGGCATAGGGATGTGTGCATAGGATTCACGTCTAGCATTGCCAGTACTGGGCTGGTCCATGAGACGACCGTTTAGTTTGTCCAGCATGTATCTTTTTAAGATTCCATTCTCTATTAATACTGTCTCCTGGGTTGGGGTGCCCTCATCATCAACTGTTAAGCTTCCGCGGCGGTTTGCGAGTGTACCATTGTCGACAATGGTGCACTTTTCACTGGAAATTTGTTCGCCAATTCTGTTACTAAAAACGGAACTACCTTTGCGATTAAAGTCACCCTCAAGACCATGTCCAATAGCCTCGTGAAGCAAGACACCTGGCCAACCAGAACCAAGGATGACCGGCATTTTACCTGCAGGTGCTTCTATTGATTCTAGCGATACTAGAGCTAATCGAAGAGCCTCATTGGTATAGGTCTCAGCCAAAGAGTTGTTGACAAAGTATCCATAGTCATAGCGACCGCCTCCCCCACTTGAGGCTTGCTCAATTCTGCCATTATGCTCAACAATGACAGTTACATTGACTCTTACCATGGGACGGCAATCGACTTGATAGACACCATCCGTAGAGGCAATCAAAACCTCGGTGTAGGCACCGGAAAGTGAAGCACTGACCTGAACTACTTTGGGTTCTTTTCGAGCGATCGAGTTAATCTGTCTCAGTAAATCAACCTTTTCTTTTGAGGTTAAACTCTCGAGTGGACTTAAGGCTGGATACTTAGATGGATAATCTCTACTCTTAAGAGGGTTTGAGTTTTGACCTTGAGGGCTATCGGAGATTCCTTTTGCAAAATCAATTGCACCTTGGATTGCCTTAAGATTCAGGTCATCTGAATAAGAAAAACCTGTCTTGTCTCCTCTAACACAACGGACACCAACACCATGACTGATGCTATATGAGCCATCTTTGACAATGCCTTCATCCAGCAGCCATGACTCAGCTATTGAGTGTTGAAAATATAAATCAGAATAGTCGGAGCCAGTTGCAGACAGGGAATTCAGTAACCCATAAGTCCTATCTTTAGTAATGCCATGATCATTAAGTAATTGATTTATCATAAAACTTGAACTCCATCCAGTTTTTCGATTACGGGCTCAGACCAGGGTCCTGTAATGACATAAGTAAATTCTAGAACATTATCAAATAGGGAACCAATAATTTCACCACCAAATAGCATCTTATCGGCAGCCCATACTCCAAAACCGGCCAAACCGCCACCGGCCAAATAAGTCGCCAGAGGTATTGTATCAGCAATTGAAGGTTGGACATTGGCTGCCAAATTGTAATCACGCTCAATTAAATCCACATAACCCGTTAGCTCAATGTCACTCTCTTCACTCTCAACTTGAAAATAATCAACATTGGCCTTACCGTTGTTAACAAATAATTTAACATTAATTCGGTCATACACAAAACCCTGCTCCCTAAGGTCATCTCTTGACATCCTCATCCTATTCGCAATTGTCTCTAAGTTAATAAATGAGAGTAACTTGAAGAAGCTTGGATCTTGATTGGTGAAGACTCCCTCCTCTATATCAGATATTGCAAAACCGCTTATTTTTGGCACTGTTGCTTCCCAGGGGTTGCAGTCACAGAATAGACGCACATCCGCTGTAAATGCGCCACCACTGACCGGCTCATCTACTCCGAACTTGACCAGGAAATCAGATAGGTTTTGATGTGAGGCATTTGCTCTTAGTGCTGTCTTACCATTCAACCAGTTGCCATTAAATATTAAGTCCTCTTCGCTTAGTCCAACATTTTCAAATACTAGGGTATTAATCTCCATGACTGTACCATGACTGATTAGATCTGCCTCAAGGTTTGGAACAGGTTTCCCATTAATTACGGCATCTTTGGATATTAGGTGAAAGCTTGGAAAATTTTCTGGAGAAATACTCCAAGGACTATTCATTTCTTCGATAGATGCTATATTAAGGTCACTTAATTCGACAATGCCTGGGCCATCATCGCTAAATGATAAGTGAATACCCGCTTGTAGGTTTTTAGATTCAATTTGAGTGTGCCATTCATCACCCGTTTTCTTACTAATGTAGGCATCAATATCACTATCTATATGACTCATTTTTACCCTCAGTTTTGAGGAATCGTTATCTATCCAATCACTAGGGTTTAAGGCCAATTCAAATAATTGACCGCCTATTGCACCCCTCCCATTAGTTTGTATGAGCCCATCATGGTATGAAATCTGTGAGTTATACTGTTTGAAGGAAAACTTTTCATCAAATAGGCTTAACGTATTGTCGGTTACATGCATGTCAAAATCAACCTCAATTTTTTCATTAGCATCCTGTTGAAATGGTGCAACAACACTGACATTGCCCCAAATGTGGCCGCTCAGTTCAAATTCATTTAGGTAGCCTTTAACTCTTACCGGAACTGGCGACTGATTTATAAATTGAGAAACTGTCTCACTGTCTGAATTAAAACGTCCAGTCAATACTAATTTTGCATCAGGTTTATTGAAATTGCGGGTAGAAATATTTAAATAGCTCAAATTAATTTTGTCGAGTTTTGCATTTTTTCCAGTTATATTGACATAATCGTTGGAAAATGTCACTTTTGCATTTAGATCTGTTATCGGCGCCCAGCCAGAATTCACATTTAACTTGGCTTCTTTAAGGTTTGCTGAAAATTTTGTATTGGGTTCCTCAAGGTCACCAGTTATATTAAACCGTGTCGTCAGCATGATATCTGTCAACACACCCTCTGTTATAACTTCATCAAGCCAAGTGGTGCTTTGTGTGTTTGCAAGCGCTTCGGGAATATTTTGATTGATTTTAGTGACATCAATCTGATCAATATAGCTTTGAAATTCCAGATAGACTTTATCCTGTTCCGAGAAAATTTTAAGTTGTGCTGAAAGATTGAAATCTTCATTCTTTATTGTAAATGGAATAACGGCTACCCGATCAGCACTGGCTCTTGCAACGTCAATACTGGTTTTTATGTTTACTGTGTTGCTAAGTTTTGGCATCTCAGAGTCAGTGACAAGTGGTTGATTTTCCATCGACAGCATAATCTTTTCCTTGTTCCTTTTTAATTCTATAGGTGCGAGTTGGACTGATTCATCGCCAATAAGCACTGTACTATTCACTGACAAGGTTTTAAGGGCTAGTATGCCTGACAAACCCAAATTAGAAAATACTGAATCCGTATTGATAATAGATATATATTCGTCAATAGAAGAGGTATCTATGACCAATTCATTAATATCGATGTGTCCAGGTATGTCAATTCCTCTATAAAGAGCCAATAAATTGGCATCCCATCGCAACACATCAATTGACGCTATCGGATTTAACCCTGCAGTACCAATATCAAGCCCTCTAACCGCCAACAAAAGTTCGTTGTCTTGGAATTCGAGTGACAATTTATCAACGCTGACATCCAAGCCACTGATTTCGGAAAGTCTCTCCTCTAGGGAAGCTTTAATTGTTTGGGGAAATGTCACAAAAAATGCAATAGTCAGCAACAATAGCACTGAAACTATGGCTGTTATCCAGGTACTTATTTTTATTAAGTTAAGACCCCTGAGGAGAGTTTTTTTAAGCATATTTATGTTGCATTCGACTGTAGGCAATTATAACCAAATGTATAATATGCCGGAATTTAATCGAATTAACAGGGAAGATACAATGAGTCAAGGTAGCAAAGGTTCTACAAAATTAATGATTGCCGTCTGGGCTATTGTTATGCTTTTTATTGGTTTTAAGTCCTTTAATGCGTCTAGCGATCATTCAGCTAGCAAAGATTTTCAGGTCGATAATGCAACAATAGAACGTATAAAGCCCATTGGAGAAGTTAGCATTGATAGCTCTGGTGCTGTGGCATCATCTGAAACCTCAAATCAAACTGAACGTTCTGGCGAACAAGTCTACACTATGTGCCAGAGTTGTCACGATTCGGGCATCATGGATGCACCAAGGTTTGGCTCTGTTGAGGATTGGGCGCCAAGAATCGAACGTGGAATTGATGAGCTTCTTACGGTGGCCATTGCCGGCAAGGGTGGCATGCCGCCAAAAGGGACTTGCATGGACTGTTCAGACAAGGAGCTTAAGTCCGCCATTCAATACATCATTGATAACGCCAAATAAACTTTGACCAACAGTTAGGAGCTTCGTGTCTGAAAGATGCCCAAGCTCCTGTTTTTTTCTACATCGGTCCACGGCAGCACTCGCCCATTCATCGCAATATAGACGCCCGCTTTTAGCAACTGAACTGAGCCTAAAGCACAACCAAAATTAAAAAAGGCGTCGGAATCACTGACTGCATAAGGAACCATCGATCCAAACAAAACAATTGTCTTGTCAATAGAACCTTCACCCAATAGCTTCGCCGTTTCGCACATCGTGTCAGTTCCATGTGTAACCAGGATGAATCTTTCATCACACTTAACACATTTCTCCAGGATTAACTCGCGGTCAGAATCAACCATGTCCAGGCTATCTATTAATAGCAGCTCTTCTATCAATAAATCTACTTTTATTCTAGCCCTTGTGAGTATTTCTGGAAAATGAGTTTGACCGAATTCAAGTTCACCGTTTGACTGATTGTAAACTTTGTCAATGGTGCCACCGGTAATAAATAATCTAATTTTCATATTGCCATCTCGCATCTGAAATTTTTATTTCGTATATGCTTTTATATATCAATTATATTCTCTCTCACCAAAAATATCGGTACCAACCCTAACGAAAGTGGCGCCTTTCTCTATTGCCAACTCCAAATCATCAGACATTCCCATAGAAAGAGCATCCAAATCAGGGTATTTTAAGATTAATTCGGCCATTTTAGTAAAACTGGCGGCAGAATTATCTGGATTTGGAATGCACATGAAGCCTCTTAAGGAAATATTTGGTAACTTGTTTATTTCTGGAACAATTTCTTCGATATCCTCTAGAAAAAAACCAGACTTGGTCTTTTCCCGGTCGATGTTGACCTGCAATAGAATATTCAATCGATCCAACTTGGGATGTCTTTGATCACTGAACCTCTTTGCAATCTTATATCTTTCAACACTGTGTACCCAATCAAATTTTTCAGCAATGCTTGCAGTTTTGTTGGACTGTATCGGACCAATAAAATGCCAAACCAGATTCCTTCCCTCAAATGCTTCAATCTTATCTAGAGATTCTTGAAGATAATTTTCTCCGAAATGTTTGTGTCCTGAATCTACAGCCTCTTGAATTTCAGTGACTGAGCGAGCTTTACTAACGGCAATCAACTGAACTTTTTGTTCGTGCTTAACCGAATCGATTCGTGACTTTACTTTTTTAAGATTCTCAGAAATCATTGAAAAACTGTTTGTGCGTCAAACACAGGGCCGTCAACACAAACTCTCTTCATGGCTGGACCGTCATCAGTTCGCACTTCAACTACACAACCAGCGCACCCACCTACCGCACAAGCCATATATTCTTCTAATGAAACCTGGCAGGGCAAGTTATAGTCTCTAGCCAGTTTAGCTACCGCCTCTAGCATCGGCTGAGGCCCGCAAGAATAGACTTCAACTTGCGACAAGTCCTCTTTCGACAGAGTGTCCAAATATTCTTTTGCTAAATCAGTCACGTAGCCCTTATAGACTCCTTCAAAGTCCTGCAAACTGGCTAATCCACAAGCCACGTTCCATTCCTCCAAAATTGGCATAGTGTACGTTTTTGAAGGACAGGTATTGCTTATTTCACTGGCTTTTGGTGTGAAAGGAAAAGGCACTTCGGAGCCCAAAACGACAAAAGGGTTGTATTTGTTGTTGTTTTTAATTTGTTGTGCAACCGCAATCATGGGCGGCATGCCCACGCCGCCACCTATTAGAAGTGGATTTTTTCTATCAGTTACATGAAAACCGTTTCCGATTGGGCCAATCACGGACAACATGTCGCCTATTTTGCACTCAGCCAACTGCCGAGTTCCTTCACCCACGATCTTGTAGAGTAGGTCGAAGGTGTTATTCTCCTTATCGACTGACATAACTGAAATGGGTCTGCGCATAGCGATAACGTCTGATACTGTGATATGCACAAATTGCCCGGGAATAGTTGTTTGAGCGATTTCAGAGGATGACAATGTTAGGATATATTGCTCACCATCGTATTTATAGTGAGCTAAAACCTGGCAGTCGTTAACACCAATTGTTTCTCGATTACTGCTTGCCATTTCGGGTAATCAATGTTCCAACACCTGAATCAGTGAAAATCTCTAAGAGTACTGCGTGAGATACACGGCCATCGATGATGTGACTCCTTTCCACGCCATTCTCAACCGCTGAGAGTGCGCAGCCTATCTTCGGCAACATGCCGCCATGAATAGTGCCGTCATCCATAAGTTTTGTTGCTGTTGTTGAATTCAGTCCAGTCACGAGCTCGCCTTTAGCATCCAACAAACCTGCAGTATTTGTAAGTAGAATGAGTTTTTCTGCATTCAGAGCCTCAGCGATTGAACCTGCCACTAGGTCTGCATTGATATTGTATGACAGGCCATCCTTGCCGACTCCGATAGGCGCTATAACGGGAATAATGTCACGCTGCAATAATAGATCGATGACTGAGACATCTATTTGATCAACTTCTCCAACATGGCCCAAGTCAATAATCTCGGAGGTTGGTTCGATTTTTCTTTTTAATTTCTTCGCGGTAATAAGGCGACTATCTTTCCCTGTTAAGCCGATAGAGTTGCCTCCATGTTGATGGATCAGGTTGACAATCCCCTTGTTGACTAGGCCACCGAGTACCATCTCGACAACGTCCATGGTTTCACTGTCAGTGACACGCATACCATCAACGAACTCGCTGTCTTTGCCTAGTTTTTTAAGGGTTTTTCCGATTTGAGGACCACCGCCATGAACAACTATCGGGTTCATTCCAACAGATTTCATGAGCACAATATCTCTTGCGAAACTGGACTTTAGTTCTTCATCGACCATGGCGTTTCCGCCATATTTAATTACAATTGTTTTGCCTTTGAATTTTTGAATATAGGGCAAAGACTCTGTAAGGACGTCAGCGATTTTATGTGATGTCATAATCTATACATATCTAAAAACTAGCGAGTATTTTAACAGCCAGCTCAACTAATGACAGGCTTTACCCAATTTTTTTAATCTCCAGTAATTGAACGGCCATGGAGTTATAAATCCAAAAAATAAGGCGATCGGCAATACCGACCATTGGAATATGGCTCCGCCCGTGAACAAATAGTCGACCAAATTCATCGCCAACTCCATCGACAACATGGAAATCAAGCTCATCCCTAAAGCAGTTCTAATGGCGTTCCCAAATCTGATCGATTGCCTCATCAACATGTATGTTTCTAGAAGAATGCTGGTAATGATGCCATTGAGCATCGCCAAGGCAAAGATTATCATGACTGAGACACCGCTGTCCTGCATCAGAGCGATGGTACCAAAATCGCCTATAGCACAGCCAATCAAGCACCACTTGGTGTTATTGGCGCTAGTCCGCCAAGTATGTCTACAGGACCAAAAATTATCACTCATAGTCTAACCTGAAATATCATATTTTTGTTTTGCATTAGGCCATAGACTCCAAATATAGTCAAGAAAACACTCATGAAATCTTTCAATGGATATCATAAAAATATTTCCTGCAATTCATTTAAGAAATTGAAACCCTTTGTGGTCGGTCTGATGCATTTTTTCTGAATTTGGATTAAACCCAAATCAATCGCTTTGTCGATTCTGGAGTTCAGCACTTGAAACGGCTGGCCCGTCCTTCTCTCAAATAATTCGACATTGAAGCCATCCTTCAATCTAAGACCATTGAGCATAAACTCGAAGGTTATATTATCAACGACCTTGACGGATGGTTCAATGTCATTGTGTTGAAATTGGCCTAAATAATCCCTGGGAGATTTGGGCTTTAACGTTCTAAATACCTTTTTTGCCTTGATGTCTGTAATCTTGCCGTGAGCGCCTGCACCAATCCCAATATAGTCACCGAACTCCCAATAGTTGATATTATGCCGGGAGGGTGTTTTTCCATAGGCCGATATTTCGTATTGATCAAAACCACCATTCTCTAACAGAGCTGCGCCTTTTTCTCCCATCTCCCAGATATTGTCTTCTGCAGGCAGTTTGGGGGGATATTTTGCAAACAAAGTGTTCGCTTCAAGCGTCAGCTGATAGAAGGAAATATGGCTTGGTTGAAGTTCGATAGCAAAACTCAAGTCCTTAATGCAGAGCTCAGCGGTTTGATCCTTTAAGCCATACATGAGATCTATATTGATGTTTTCAAAGCCAACCCTTTGGGCCTCCCCAATGGCCTGGATTGCCTCCTCAGCGCTATGAATCCTACCCAAGAATTCTAGGTTTTTATTGTTAAATGACTGCACGCCGATCGACAAGCGGTTGATGCCAAGCTCTCTGAACTGGGCGAACTTGTTAGCATCAAATGTACCGGGATTTGCCTCAAGCGTGATTTCAATATTGTTGGGTATGGGCAGTCTCTCTCTTAAGCCCCTGAACAATTCCCTTGCATCATCGACACTCATCAGGCTTGGGGTGCCGCCGCCAATAAATATCGAATGTATCTGCCGGTTTTGAAGGTATTCTAGATCACAATCCAAGTCTCTGATCAATGCATCAATATAGTCGGCTTGTGGGTCGCCTTCATGTGAATTAAAGTCACAATAGGGGCACTTCTTGACACACCAGGGGTAGTGGATATATAGGGAAATTGGTGGCAGATCCAACAAGCTATTCGAGGGATAAAAGACGCTTTAAGATCTCTTGAAGCGCTTGACCACGATGTGATTTTCGGTTTTTTTCCTCTGCTGAGAGTTGTGCGGAAGTGCAATCAAGTTCAGGCAAATAAAAGACAGGGTCGTATCCAAACCCATTATGACCTTTAAGCTCACGCAATATTTGACCCTCCCAAGATTTTTCAACAATTATCGGCTCAGGGTCACCGGCATGACGAACAAAAACCATCGCACACCAAAAACTTGCTCTACGGTCATCCTCGTCATCCATACGAGAAAGCAATTTAACAATATTGTCTTCGTCTGTCGCGTTTTCACCAGCGTACCTGGCGGAATATATTCCTGGTTCACCGTTAAGCGCATCAACAACGAGTCCGGAATCATCGGCTAGTGCTGGAAGTTGGCTTTGAGAGGATGCGTTTCTGGCTTTAATGAGTGCATTCTCAATAAAGCTGGCGCCGGTTTCTGGCACCTCTTCTACCTCCATATCAATTTGAGAGACAACATTGTATTGACCCTCTAGCATTGAATTAAGCTCTCTAACTTTACCGAGATTGCTTGTAGCGAGGATTATTTTTTTCATAGTGTATAATCTTTTTGAACTGAAAAAATGGAACAAAAGATGACCCAAGACGAAATGAAAATTGAGGTGGCAAAGGCTGCACTCAAGTATGTCGTTCCTGACTCTATTATAGGCGTAGGGACAGGGTCAACAGCAAATTTTTTCATCGATGAACTGGCGACAATCAAAGAACATGTCGAAGGTGCGGTGGCAAGCTCAGTCGCCACGGCAAATCGCCTCGAAGAGAATGGCATTACTGTGTTCGATCTGAACGATGTCGAGGAGATTTCAGTCTATATCGATGGTGCTGACGAGTCGGACCAACAGTTGAACTTGATTAAAGGTGGTGGCGGAGCCCTCACCCGTGAAAAAATCGTTGCCGCAGTTTCTAGCCAGTTTGTCTGCATAGCGGATGAATCTAAACTTGTCAGTGTTCTGGGGGCTTTCCCCTTGCCAGTCGAGGTTATCCCGATGTCAACCAACTACGTCAAACGTCAAATTGCTGAAACGACTGGTGGCTCTCCAATTTTAAGAGATGGCTTTACTACCGACAATGGAAACCTAATACTGGATATCCATGGCCTCAAAATCAAAGACCCGAAAAGACTTGAAAATCAACTAAACAACATCGTCGGTGTAGTGACAAACGGCCTATTTGCTGCTCGAGGTGCGGACATTCTACTTCTAGGCACAGCCAATGGGGTTCAG
>Ga0208522_1000514_pt1 | contig 26359 bp, 25 predicted proteins | sample ETNtaG_25_FD_185763 | JGI IMG/M metagenome (GOLD analysis project Ga0208522, IMG submission 185763) | Marine microbial and viral communities from oxygen minimum zone, Eastern Pacific Ocean - ETNP201302SV86 (SPAdes) (version 2) | ecosystem: Environmental > Aquatic > Marine > Oceanic ... | reverse complement strand
CCCACAGGACTCAGGTCTAGATGAAATCCATCGAAGAAAATGATACGGGGCAGGGCTTCACCAAATAAACTTCCCCTAATGGTAAGACTTTCTCCATTCAGGCACACCGTTGTGCTAATAAGATTGGAGTAATCGATTTTCTTATGGCTATAAGTCTCCTCAATCTGAATACCTGTACTTTCTGCTACTGCCGCTGCGTTGATATAATTAACCGTGCTACCATGAATCTCTTTCAGAAAACCTTTTAGAAAAGCCAGTGTAATGACATTGATTTCCTTAAGAGTACCAGCCGTAGAGATGGAAACTGAATCCACGGGCCCGGCGGCGATCTGCTGATGAAGTATACCTAATTGCTCAGCAAGTTTCAAATATGGCTCAAGACTTTTTAATAGGTCCATATCAGAGATGTGAATGTTGAGGGCGTTTCCAATAGTCTCATTAACAAGATAGTCACGAACCTGCTCGCAAACGGCAGTAGAGACACCCTGTTTTGCTTCAACGGTGGAGGCGCCAAGGTGTGGAGTGAAAAGGATGTTATTAGCTTTTACTAATGGTGAGTCGGTTACCGGTTCACTTTCAAATACATCCAGAGCAGCACCTGAAATTATACCATCATTGAGTGCTACGAGGAGGGCATTTTCATCGATGATGCCGCCTCTGGCGCAATTAACAATCTGTGCTGTCGGTTTCATCATTTTCAAGCGATCAAGATCGAACAAACCGACGGTTGAATCAGTCTTTGGGACGTGAATGGTGATAAAATCACTTTTCTTACAGAGGATATCCAGTTCTACAATTTCCACATAGTCCAATTCATAGTTATTCTTATTGATGTAAGGATCAAAGCCAAGGACATTAATTTTGAACGGGTGAAGACGTTTGATGACCTCCGTCCCAATTTTTCCAAGACCAACAACACCGATGGTTTTGTTTCTCAGTTCTGTTCCGATAAGTTTCTCACGCTCCCACTTTCCGTGGAACATGGAGTGGTAGCCCTTATGAACATTGCGAGCCAGGGCCAGAATGAGGGCAACTGTATGCTCCGTCGCTGAGATTGTGTTGGCGTCCGGCGTGTTCATGACAAGAACACCATTCATGGTAGCGGCATGGATATCAATATTGTCCACACCAACGCCAGCTCGTCCGATGACGCGTAGGTTCTCAGCCTGTTCTATATTTTCTGATGTAACGGTGGTTCCACTTCTCACAATCCATCCGTCTATGTCGGAGAGATCTAATTTTGAAGAGGGTTCTTCTCCGGACGCATCTTCCACCTTAATGTCAGCATCCATGAGAATCTGCTTACCCTCATCAGAAATGGGATCAGTAACTAATACTTTCATCAATTCATTTCATTGAGCGTCTCATCCATTACGCTCAATAGTTCATCTATGTCTGTTAGCATGATATCACCCATGTGTGAGATTCGGAAAGTTTTTCCTTTCAACGGGCCATACCCACCCGAAATCATGTACCCTTTTTCAAGAAGCCGATCCTGAAAATCGGTTATGTCTATCCCCTTGGTGTTTTCTACACAGGTTAATGTGGCTGATTCATATCCCAGTTCAGGGAAAAGTCCCATACGATCCAAAGCCCAAGCACGAACGCGATCAGCTAAATCACTGTGCCTCTGGAAACGGTTCTTCAGACCTTCAGCGAAAATTCTCTCCAGTTGCCGTTTCAAACCATACATGTGTGGAATAGATGGTGTGGAAGGTGTTTGAGAACGTTTCGCATATTTTTCCAGAACAAGGAAATCAAAGTATAGTCCTTTATTATTGCATTTAGCACTTATGTCTAAAGTTCTTTCAGAAACAGAGCAGACGGAAAAACCGGGAGGAAGAGCCCACCCTTTTTGCACACTGGCCAGAGCCACATCAATACCAAGCTCATCCACTTCAATTTTTACAGAGGACATGGAGCTTACCATATCGACCAGAAACATGACATCGGGGTATTTCTTCATAATCTGAGCAATTTCACCAAGGGGATTCATGACTCCTGTTGATGTTTCATTATGTACGTAGGTCATCACATCATATTTGCCGGTGGCCAGTGTATTATCCACGAGATCAGGTTTTATAGCTTCACCCAGTTCCACATGTATGGCATCTGCGGGAAGACCGCACATAACAGTAGAATCGTGCCAGCGGCTAGAAAAAGCGCCGCAAACAAAATTAGCACACCTTTTCCTGACGGTGTTTCGAACAGCAGCTTCCCAAAGACCTGTAGCTGTACAAGTGCAAAGGTATATTCTGTTATCGGTAAAGAGAACCTTTTGAATTCCGGACACCAAATTATCATAAAGTTCAGAGAATGAAGCAGTACGATGACCAACAGGATATTCAGTAAATGCATTCAGGATCTCTTCATCCACGTGAGTCGGCCCAGGAATAAAAAGTTTGGGTTTGCCTGTGATGCTCATGAACGCTCCATGGATCTTACCACGAGTCCAGTGGCTACTTTAGGAAAAAAATAGGTCGATTTTTGAGGAAGTATACCTCCGGCCTTCGTCACTGAAAAAATATCATCCAAGGATACAGGGTCAAGTAAAAAAGCGGCATTCCATTCTCCAGAATTGACAGATTCCAAAGCGGAATCGGCATTTTGGAAATATTTCAGATTTCCGTTTGTACCTGTCTGACTTTGGGAAAGTCCCAAAATTTCCCGGAGAACAATCTCCTCCAGTATGACAACAGTAAGATTAGAGAAATCAAATGATTTATGTCGTTTCTTTAAACGTTTGAGAGTTTGTTCATTAGGTGTCACCGTAAATCTCCCTTTTGCTGGTGTCACCACTTCAATTTGATGAGAACCGTTTTGTGGGGCATCAAAATTAAATCGGTCATTCAATGATTTTAGAAATTCCGTTTCGTCAAAATCTGCCAAGCCACGGACAGCTCTATGGGTTGCATGAACGATGAGCCCAGTTGATGATGCCGGCACGAGATAAGCCATGACAGCAGAACTATCAAGGGCCTCATCAATATTCTTTTTGTGAAAAATGCGAGAAGCTTCATATCTATGATGACCGTCAGCAATGAGAACATATTTTTCTCTAAACGATTGACAGAAACATTCTATCCAATCCTCGTTTTCAGTAGAGGAAAGTTCCAAAAATACATTCCCGTGATGATCCAATTCTGCCGTCCGCGATTCAGCTGTTTTGAAATGTTCCAGGAATTGCTTAGTCTCATTTGGATCATCCTGATAAATGAAGAAAAGGGGGCTCAGATTGGCCCGCGTCGCTTCATAGAGTTTCATCCTGTCCATTTGAGGTGCTCTGTATGTTTTTTCATGGCGTAAGACAAAACGGTCTGATTCATCCTCCAAAGACAGTTCTGCTATAAATCCAAATCGTGTAACAGGTTGACCATCATTTTTCTCATAGGTCTCTTTAAGGCACCAGATAGCCGGTGAATTCGACTGTTCAACCGTATTGTTCCATTTCAAAGAATCCCATCGAGATGCCGCCTCTTCATAGAAATCTGGATCGGACCGACCGGAGTCGTAGTTTACCGGCAGAGTCAAGTGAACAAAATTAAGAGGGGATTTTGACGCAAGATCTGAGCGCTCCTGATCGGTAATTACATCATATGGCGGTGCAATCACTGATGAGAGATCAGAACCATTAGATGGACAATAACTGAAGCCCTTAAAAGGGCGAATATCAACCATTTAAAAAAATACTCCGAGGTTGATCCAAATTTAGGAAGGGGAGACTTCCTGCTGAAATGGAAAGTGTCTTACATGAAAGAAAATTCAGGCAAAACGTATAAAAATAGAATTAGCAGTCTAGACTTCTTCGTCCGTGAACTGCCACCGACAGATTCCACACCACCACGGCTTGCCTTTGTAGCTAACACTTTGCTCGTTAAGGGTCAGAGCGCCGTTGCACTTTGGGCAATCCTTTTCAGTACCTTCATCAGGCCATTTGTAGTCAGGATTGAATTTAAGCGGTTCGTCAAAAGTGGTGAATTCGTCCATATCAAAAATTAATCAAGAAATTCAAATCACTGAAAGCTATTAATTGAATGCATCATTAAAATGTTAAATATTTAACACAACCAGGAAAGTCATTATTACCAACCCTACTGACGTTTTAATCCAACCAGACTGTTTTCGGGCTTTTAGCTGCTTTTCATAAGGTTTCCACCAAAGATTTACAGTGACTGTTTTGTCCGGAGCCACATATACCCGCTGAAGACTCCTTTCAAGAAGCGATTCAACCTCGTTTAGTTCATAGTATTCTCTCAATAGTGTAATAAACTGGGGATTAAGATAGGTGACAGTATGAACTCCCGGTTTTAATGGAACAGGGTCATCAATTGGAACTTGTCCAATGAGGATATTATCTACGTAAATATCGAGCCCACTTGAATCACAAGAAACCTGAATATAACCCACAGTTTCATCGGGATAGGGTGTTAAAACTGTATCCTGTTGTGCCAGGATTGGTGATAACTGTAGCAATAATGGGAAAAAAATAAAAAATGGGGACTTCATAGGGTAAATGAAAGTTAAAGGTTTATTTTTCTTGAGACTATCGTAAAATCTTCTTCTGAAAATCGGTGAAAAATCATCGTACATCCTTCATTTCGCATCACTCCTTAGAAAAAATGATTTCATTCTCATCAGCTGATACAGAATCGGCCTTGGACAGTCTTGCAAAAAGGATCACTTCAAACTCTTATATTGTATTTTTCACAGGAGCCGGCGTTTCGGCTGAAAGTGGCGTCCCTACATTTCGTAGTATTGACGGTTTGTGGGAAAAATTTAAGCCGGAAGAACTGGCTAACTTCAAATCATTTATAAAGAATCCAGCACTTGTTCAAGCGTGGTATCGGCACAGAGCTGAAATAGTGAATAATGTAAAACCGAATCGAGGGCACACGGCCATGGCCGATATGGAATCAAAAGTGGCCACTTGCGTAGTAATTACTCAAAATGTAGACAATCTTCACCAGCGGGCTGGGAGTAGGGAGGTAATTGAATTGCACGGCAATATTTTGAGAAACTACTGTATTGATTGTGGAGTGCAATTTGAGGGTGACCTCCTTATAGAAAACGGCGAAACTACTTTATGTAAATGCGGGGGACTTGTTAGACCGGATGTTGTCTGGTTTGGAGAAATGCTTCCGGCTAATTCATTTCGGATAGCGGAGAAACATGCCAGAAAATGTGATCTATTCATCTCCGTCGGCACCTCTGGTGTTGTCTTTCCAGCGGCAGGGCTGCCTACTTTGGCAAAATCATCCGGCGCTTTTCTTGTTGAGGTCAACACAGAAGCGACTGATCTCAGTTCCCTAATGGATGTTACGTTTCAGGGAAAATCCGGAGAAATACTTCCAAAATTAATGTCACTGTTGAAATCATGAATAAATTGGTCAAAATATTCGCATTGATGTTTGTACTGTTTGTGTGGGGCTGTGCTTATTTCAACACTTTCTATAACGCAATCCAGTTTTTTGAAGAGGCCGAACAGGAAATAGTCTCAGCTTCTAATTCGGAGCAGTTGTCTAATAAAAGCGAGGAATTGTTACAAAAAACAATTGCTCGTTGCAATCTGGTTGTCGCAAAATATCCAGAATCAAGATTCCACGATGATGCGCTCCTATTACGGGCAAAAGCTCTTTATTATCAGGGAGAATTCCAGTTATCAAAAGGATCTCTTGAACGCCTGAACTCAGAGTTTCCCGAAAGCCCTCTTCTTAACGAAGCACGGTTGTGGACCATTCGCTGTCAATGGAAGAATGAATCTTCCAAAGCTTCATTAGAAGAAACGCTATATTTTATCGGTGAACTTGAGAAAAATGATCGATTCGGGCGAATACAATCGCTGAGATCTCTTGCGCACACAATAGCATCTGAGATATATCAGTTTTATGGCGAAATTGATTCAGCATTGACCCACTTGGAAAAATCGGCCGAATATGCGGCAAACAGGCTGGACCGAATGAACGCCCATTATAGTATAGCTGAAAGAGCATATGAAGAAGGTCGTTTAAACATTGCACTGGAAAATTACCGAAAGGTGATTTCTTCCCATCCGAATCCAAAACGGGTGGAGATGTCTCATTTACAGATAGTTCGAATTTATCGCGAAACGAAAATGTGGGCAGAGGCATCTGAGGAGATTGAAGAACTCACTACTAATGAAAAATTTTCAGGCATAAAGGCGGATCTCAGTCTTGAGCTGGCGAAACTATACGAAATGCAGGGCAGGGACGATGAAGCGAGGAAACGTTATGAGGTCATTACTGAGGATTTTCCTAAAACAGCTGCATCGGCTGAATCGTATTTTGCATTGGGGACGGCCGCTCTGGATGAGGAGAAGGATTATCCTCTTGCAAGGAAATACTTCGATAACGTGGAGAGAGAATTCCGAGAATCGACCTATGCTCCCTCGGCTCGGGTCAGGGTACAGGAAATTGATGACCTTCTTTCGGTCACTGAAGCCATTGAAAAAGTGGAGGTGTCCCTTTTTGGCGATGGAGAAACAAAAGAAGAAACTGAAAAAACTGCGATTTCTGTAGACAGACTCTTGAATGTGGACTTAAAGTCTTCGGTGAAGCAAGAAGAAGAGATCGAAAATATTACCAATGAATCACAAGATGACATAATTGACACCACAAAGCTGTACCAGGAATTATCACAACAACTGTACAGTGCTGGAGAATTGCAGGCATTCAGATTTGGCGATACGGAAGAGGGGATGAAATATTTTATCAGGATCGTGAATAATCTTCCGTCGACAAATCGTACCGCACAGGCTCTCTATTCCCTCAGTTATCTTTATGATATTTCAGGCGATTCAGTCCGGGCATCGGATTTGAGGAATCGACTTATGATAGATTACTCTGACAGTGAGTATGCAATGGAAATTGCCCGTTCCCAAAGTATGATCTTGGCGGACGCTCCTGCTGAACTGATGGCCCAAAGTGAAGCACTGACCGACGGTGATCCTGAGAAAGCCATTGAGCTTTACGAGTCTGTCTTAAAACAGTATCCAAATACAAGATATGCTCCTGTTGTACTGCTTTCCATGGCTCATATTTATGACCGAAGTCTCAATGATCTCGACCATGCCCTGGAGGTATATGAGCGAATAGCCTCTGACTATGAGAAGAGTGAACAGGCGAAATTTGCCGGAGGTAGGATTGCTCTTTTGAAGAAAATTAAGGAATCAATTGCTGACACCACTTCATCAAATGATAGTATAAAAAATGATCGCTGAAAAAGGTACTGTACTGAATAACGAAGAAATAGCACGTGGAATCTATCAAATGACCTTCTCGGCTGAGAGAATTTGTAATGAAGAACCATTCCCTGGGCAGTTTCTGAACATATGTGTTGATGATTCATGGGAACATCCATTACGCCGACCCATGAGTATCGCCGATGTGAACGACAATCAGCTGAGCATCATTTATAAGATTTTTGGTGAGGGAACCAAAATATTGTCAGAGTATAAAAATGGCTATTCCATAGATCTGCTGGGTCCGCTAGGCAACAGCTTCGGAGAAACGGAAGGAACTACGCCAATTTTAATTGGAGGTGGAGTTGGGTTATCGCCCATCATTTGGTTTCATAAAGTTTTGCAAACAAATGGCGTAGAACACAAAATTGTCGTCGGAGCTCAGAGTGTTGATGAACATTTCCTTTCCCATGATCCGGAAGAGAACATATATCTCACAACAGATGACGGATCCACGGGAGAGCACGGAACAGTGATGCCTACTGTGAAAAAAATATGTGATGAAGTGGAAAATCCAAAACTATTTGCTTGCGGTCCAGAACTGATGGTGAAAGCTGTTCATCTTTTTGTCAACGAGTTCGATTTCCCATGTGAACTATCCGTGGAAAGTTATATGGGATGTGCCACCGGTTTATGCCAAGGGTGTGTCATTGAACGAGCTTTCAACGGCGTGAAAGAGCATAGTTATCACGAGCGGTATTCCCTGGTCTGCACTGATGGTCCTATCTACCAAGCAAAGGAGATTGTTTTTTCATGACTGTTGATCTTTCTGTATCACTGGGAGACGTCAGTTTCAAGAATCCGGTATTCGTTGCCTCGGGGACTTTTGGGTACGGAACGGAATCTAACGATCTGGTGGATGTATCTCAATTGGGCGCTATTGTGACAAAATCTATAACAAAGCATCCACGTGAAGGGAATCCGCCTCCGAGGATTGTTGAGACACCATCAGGAATGATCAACTCCATCGGATTGGCTAACATAGGTGTAGACGAATACGTTGAAAAAATGATTCCTGTTTATGAGAACATTGGGACTCAAGTTATCACAAATATTGCGGGGTTTAGCATTGATGACTACCTCCATGTTTTAGAGAAATTGGAATCCAGAAGCGGAACTGTTTGTGGGTATGAGATTAACGTATCTTGTCCAAACGTAGACACTGGGAGGATGGAGTTTTCTGTAGACCCGAAATCCACCAGAGAGTTGACGAAAGCGCTCAGATCTGCAACAAAAAAGTTGTTAATTCTGAAACTATCTCCGAACGTTACCGATATTGGCGAAATTGCGGCTGCCGCCGTTGAAGGGGGTGCTGACGTCCTGTCCGCAATAAACACTCTGTTTGGTATGAGCATAGACCCAGCCACACGGAGGCCGAATGTTAACACAAATATTGGAGGTCTTTCGGGACCATCTATCAGACCTGTGGGAATTGCTTCTGTTTATAAAATATCCAAAGCGGTGGACGTGCCGATTATCGGTATTGGTGGAATTACATCCGCAAAGGATGTTATTGAATATCTGTTGGCGGGTGCTTCGGCAGTGCAGGTGGGGACTGCGAATTTCAGGGATGTGGCAATTGCAACAAGGATCATCAATGATTTGGGCACTTATTGTGAAGAAAATGATATTGCTACCATTTGTGACTTGATCGGTAAAGTAGAGCCGTATGATTAGAAGGTTAGCTATTTTCACTTTGCTGATTATGATTAGCTGTCATTCTTCCCCGAGATATGGACAGCGGAATAGCATCCGCCTGAAGACGAAAGATGCGTCCGGTAAAGAGACAAAGCACAGAAAATCAATGACCGGTGTCACATCATTCTATGCTGAAGATTTCCACGGGAAGGTGACTGCCAATGGCGAAACGTATGATATGTATGGTTTGACGGCGGCACACAAAACACTTCCATTTAATACACTCATCAGAGTGACTAATATGGATAACAAAAAATCAGTTGTTCTCAGAGTGAATGACCGCGGACCATATGCCAAGGGGCGGATTCTTGACTGTTCTTACGGAGCTGCTGTTAAGCTAGGATTTATCGGCAACGGGATCGCAAAAGTTAAAATTGAGGTGATGGAGCTAGGAGATAATCAATACATGAAAAGGAAAGATAAGTGACTAATATCACCGGTGAAAAATCATCAGGCGGAAGGACGCTGGTCAATGCTTTGGGAATTCCGGCTATTTTATTCCTCATATTTTTGGGAGGACTGCCGTTCACGACTTTTGTCACGGTTGTATCTGTAATCGCCGTCAGGGAATTTTATCTTCTGGGTGCGAAACAGCAGATTCAGCCACAATTTTTTATGGGCTATGTCATGTCAGTCTTGATAGCTCTTCATTACTATTTCGGTCCGGGCAATCCTCTCACCATTTTTAGACCCGGGGAATTAATGCTCATTGCCACGGTTCTGGTTGTTCTTTTAGAACTTTTCAGAAAGAAAGAAAATGGACTGAGTAATATATCCTATACTCTGGCGGGAATTGTTTACATCCCGCTTCTGCTGGGAACCATGATCGGTCTGCGAGGAATAGATCCCATCGATCCGACCATGGGAATGAAACTGACCTTTTGTCTATTTGTGGGAGTCTGGTCCTGCGATTCGGCAGCGTATTTTGTAGGGCTAAATTTGGGCAAGCACAAACTGATTGAAAGGATCAGTCCCAAGAAAACAGTGGAAGGCGGAGCGGCAGGTCTTGTAGCAGCTTGTATTTTTTTCTATATCATTTTCAGGTCGGGCGCTCTGTCATCTCAATACTCCATGGCGGGCATTCACTCAATCGATTATGTCATTTTCAGCATTATTATCGGAATTATTGGCCAAAGCGGGGACTTTGCTGAATCGTTAATGAAAAGAGATATGGGTGTTAAAGATACATCATCATTCTTGGCCGGGCACGGCGGTGTCTTGGACCGCTTTGATTCGCTCATATTCGCCTCGCCCGTAATGTTCCTCTATCTGAAGTATTTTGTCTATTGATTTGGCAATCCCGTTTCCTTTGGGAATACCCCGGTTACCAGATAAATTTCCGCGCTTTTTTGGCTGTACTAAATTGTATACAGAAGGATTGTAAATAGAATGGATTTCCTAAAACAGTTAGGCATTGACAAGAACAATTATGGTGGCTGTACTGGGCCTGGAGGTTGGTCTGACTCCAAGAGTGAAGGGAAGCTCGATTCCTTAAATCCCGCAACAGATGAGGTGATTGCATCTGTTTATCAAGCTTCAGAAAATGACTATGAAAAGATAATGACTTCTTCAAGTGAGGCTTTTGCTGAATGGCGCATGGTTCCAGCGCCAAAGCGTGGAGAAATGGTACGGCTTATGGCAGAGTCTCTCCGCAATAATAAGGATGCCCTGGGCAGCCTTGTTGCACTTGAAATGGGAAAAATAAAGCAGGAAGGTGATGGGGAAGTTCAGGAGATGATCGATATTGCCGATTTTGCTGTTGGTCTTTCACGGCAACTCTATGGCCTGACCATGCATTCCGAACGTCCACTCCATAGGATGTATGAACAGTGGCATCCGCTTGGGCCGGTTGGCGTCATTTCAGCCTTTAATTTTCCTGTTGCTGTCTGGTCATGGAACGCGTTCATTGCTGCAGTCTGCGGTGATACAGTTATCTGGAAGCCGTCCTCATCGGTTCCACTCAGCGCTATCGCTGTTCAAAATTTGTGTAATCAGGTGCTGGAAGAGGGAGGTTTTCCGCCTGTTTTTTCACTTATTATCGGTCCCGGCAGAACGATAGGTGAGAGGCTGGTGTCTGACAGACGAATTCCACTTATCTCATTTACAGGCTCCACAGCCATGGGTAAACGGATTGGTGGTATTGTTGGTGAACGGTTGGGAAAAACCATTCTGGAATTGGGTGGAAATAACGGCATTATTATTGATGATTCGGCTGATCTTAACTTGGCCATATCGTCAGTTCTTTTTGGTGCTGTAGGAACTGCCGGCCAGAGATGCACCTCAACCCGGAGAGTATTTATTTCTGAAAAGAGCTTTGATGAAATTATCGCAAAACTTGTGGAGACTTACAGCCAAGTGACAATCGGAAACCCATTGGATGAATCGACCCTCATGGGACCTCTTGTAAATGAGAGTGCTGTAAATGAATACCTGGACGCTATCAAAAGAGTATGCGATGAGGGTGGAGAAGTTTTATACGGCGGAGAGGTGTTGGACGGCGCCGGCAATTTTGTCCAGCCTACTCTTATTAAGGCAAAAAACAGCTATGATACGGTAAAGGAAGAGACGTTTGCACCAATCTTGTATCTAATCCCATTTAGTGATCTTGAAGATGCCTTGCATCAGCACAATGATGTTCCTCAGGGGCTTTCCAGCTCTATATTCACAACTAACTTAAAGAGTGCGGAAAAATTTCTATCTCACAGAGGAAGCGATTGCGGCATTGCCAATGTGAACATTGGTACTTCAGGGGCTGAGGTTGGTGGTGCATTTGGCGGAGAGAAGGAAACCGGTGGTGGACGGGAATCCGGATCCGATGCGTGGAAAGCGTACATGCGTCGGCAGACAAATACAATTAACTGGAGCAATGAACTTCCTCATGCTCAGGGCATTAGATTTGGTGATGAAAATTCAATTTGATAAAGGACGTTTGAATGATAACAGTTGAAGCAGCCAATGTAAGAAAAACTCTAAGCAATCATATTTTGACAGATGGCTTTGAACCAGTTGTTGATCTGGAGATGAGCCACGGCTCATGGCTCGTTGACGGTAGGGATGGCCGGGAATATCTTGATCTTTTTACCATGTTTGCCTCTATCCCGGTTGGATACAACCATCCCAAGCTACTGGAACACAAAGATGAGCTAGCCATCGCCGCTATGAACAAGCCGACCAATTCAGACATCTACACCGCCCAACTGGCACAGTTTGTAGAATCCTTTTTCACCGTTACCATGCCTGATATTTTCAAGTACGGTTTTTTTATAGAAGGTGGTGCTCTTGCTATTGAAAATGCGCTCAAAGCGAGTTTTGACTGGAAGGTGAGGAAAAACTTTCAGAAAAACGGCTCAGCTCAAGAGATGGGATCAAAAGTAATCCATTTTAACAACTGCTTTCACGGACGTACCGGATATACCATATCTCTCACCAACACTTCCGATCCGCGGAAAACAGTCCATTTTCCGAAATTTGATTGGCCGCGGATCGTCAATCCTGCTGTGAAATTTCCTCTGAATGATGACAACCTTGCCGAGGTCGTGGCGTTAGAAGCGGAGGCTCTTGACCAGATTAAAGGTGCCATTGGTGAGCACGGAAATGATCTTGCCGCACTTATTATTGAACCCATTCAAGGAGAAGGGGGAGATCACCACTTTCGGACGGAATTTTTCCAAGCGTTGCGTGAAATTTGTGACGAGAATGAAATTATGCTAGTTTATGATGAAGTACAGTCAGGTATGGGAATTACAGGAAAATGGTGGGCGTGGCAAAATCATAATGTGGCGCCGGATCTTATGGGTTTTGGGAAGAAATCACAGGTTTGCGGTTTTGTTTCCACATCCAGGCTAGACGAGGTGGAGAATCATGTTTTCAAGGAATCTAGCAGGATCAATTCTACCTGGGGTGGCAACCTGACTGACATGGTTCGGCTCACCATTTACCTGAGCATAATTCAAGAAGAAAATCTGATTGATGCTGCCGAAAAAACAGGCGAATATTTGCACAATCAACTTTTAGCACTCCAGGGTGACTATGCTGATTTTGTTACAAATGCCCGCGGCGCCGGTCTCATGTGTGCTTTCGATCTTCCCAATTCCGAAACCCGGGACAAGCTTCTAGATGTGATTATTCAAAACGGCACTTTAATTTTAGGCAGCGGGGACAATGCAATTCGCTTCCGGCCACCGTTGAATATATCTACTGACGAAATTGATTACGGAATAGATATCATCCGGAAAAGCCTTGACGCAATTATAAACTGACGGACAGTTACCATCGGCACTCTTTACCTTGTCAGCACGCCCATCGGCAATCTTTCTGATTTTTCTCACCGAGGAGTTGAGACTCTCGGAGGTGTGAGCCTTGTCCTGGCTGAAGATACTCGCCGGACTGTAAAACTTTTGAAGCACTATGAAATTTCTCAACCATTGCTAAGCTATAACGAACACAACCGAGAGAGGAGAATTCCGAAAATACTTAACACTCTATCTGGCGGTGATGATGTGGCCCTTGTCTCTGATGCTGGAACCCCGACCGTTAGTGACCCGGGGTATAAACTTGTGCGGGCATGCATTTCTGAGGGGATCGCTGTTGTACCCATTCCCGGTGCTTCGGCTGTTCTCGCGGGACTTGTAGCATCGGGTCTGCCCACAGACCGTTTTGTTTTCGAAGGTTTCCTCCCTAAGAAAAAAGGGAGAAAAACGCGCCTTAATGTGCTTAGCGGGGAAGAGAGGACCATCATCCTTTTTGAGTCACCTGAGCGGGTGGGACGTACACTTAAGGATTGTTTAGACTCTTTTGGTGATAGACCTGTTGCTGTTTGCCGGGAAATAACAAAACTCCATGAAGAAATTTGGCGCGGCCGTCTTTCAAACGGTGCACAACATTTTGATGAGAAGAAGGTGAAGGGAGAAGTTACCGTGTTGATCGGTAAAGATTCAGACAGCGTCCATTTTGATGAAGAGGCCACCCGATGAGCAGGGGTCTTTTCATTACTTTTGAAGGTATCGACGGATGCGGGAAGAGTACTCAGGCTCGGGGACTTGAACGAAGGTTAGAGGAAGAAGGGAATGCACCATTGCTATTACGGGAGCCCGGTGGTACACCCATTTCAGAAGATATTCGAAAAGTGCTACTTAACCCCGACAATTCATCGATGGCTCCCGAAAATGAAGCCCTCCTACTGGCAGCAAGCAGATCGCAGCTGCTTAAAGAAGTAATCATTCCGCGTCTTGAAAAAGGAACTATCGTTCTTTGCGACAGATATATCGATTCAACATTGGCTTATCAGGGTTTCGGCAGGGACTTGCCTCAGAAGTGGCTCAGGCAGATCAATCGCCTCGCTTTTGAACTGGCCATTCCTGACAAGACTTTTTTGTTTGATCTACCTGTTGATGTGGCACTTTCCCGACTTGGTAACCGCCAAAGAGACAGAATTGAAGCGACAGGCGTGGATTTTTTGGAAAAAGTGAGAAACGGTTTCCTAACACTTGCGGAACAAGAATCCGACAGGTATATTATTCTTGATGGTCAAAACCAATCAGAAGAATTGGAAAAAGATATCTCATCTCAGGTATTGAGGATTATTTCATGAAAATCAGTCGATCAATTAAGAGAACTTTATTTATATCAGTACTACTGGTTACGGTTGTTTCCATCGGCAGGTCCGATCTGTACCGGGATATATCATCAAATTGGCGGATGGTGTACGAAGTTTACAAAAGAGTAATGACCGATTACGCCGACCAGATCGATCCGAAAAAACTGGCCACCGCCGGAATTGACGGTATGCTTTCGGAACTGGATCCCTATTCGGTCTATCTTGAAGAACAAGACCGTCACCAGCTTAATTTGTTAACCAGGGGAAACTACGGCGGTGTAGGCATTCAACTGGGTGTTCGTAATGACTCTCTCACCGTCATTGCTCCCATTGACGATTCTCCAGCTCAGAGAGCAGGCGTCATTACTGGTGATAAGATCATTGCCGTAGACGGTGAATCTACTTCGGAAATGTCTCTGGATCACGCCGCTGATAATATCCGTGGTCAAAAAAATACCAAAGTGACGCTTACCATTCGCCGGTGGGGAGAAGAGGATATTGACTTTGTTCTAACACGAAGTACTATCACTGTAAAAGATGTTAGTTACTCGGGAATGATAAACGACAAAACAGGATATATTAGACTGAATCGCTTTTCGAGAAATTCATCGGGTGAAATGAGACAGGCTCTTAGAAGCCTCGACAATCAGGGGGTAGAAAGAATTATACTTGATCTGCGAGGGAATCCTGGTGGCCTTATGGATGCGGCTGTTCAGATATTGGACATGCTGGTGGAAAAAGGAGTTGAGGTGGTTTCCATGTCCGGTCGATCGAATGAATCCAATCGGACATTCACTTCCCAGAATAAACCTATTGTCGATACATCTGTCCGTCTGGCTGTTTTGATTGACGGTGGTAGTGCCTCTGCCAGCGAGATCGTGGCCGGGGCTATCCAGGACCTTGACAGAGGAATTGTGGTGGGGACCAACTCATTTGGCAAGGGGCTTGTCCAAACCGCTTATCAGCTAGATGAAGCGCGAACCCTGAAAATGACCACTGCAAAATATTACATTCCGTCGGGGCGCTTAATTCAAAAGCCCGGTTATCTACGAGGCGATGTGGCTGCTGATGCAGAAGGGAGTGACTCTGTATTTGCCACTGTTAACGGAAGGCGCGTTATTTCAAATGGCGGCATAACACCTGATTTTAAGGTGGAACAGGAAAGAACACCACTGCTAACGAGGGAGTGTTGGCGCAAAGGCTTATTTTTTGAATTCAGCAGCAAATATCACAAAGTTCATCAGCTTACAAAAAATATTGAAATCACCGATAATATTGTCGAGGAATTCCGGTCTTTCATCTCTTCGAAAAATCTCGATTTGAAATCTGAAGGAGAAAAGGAGCTGGCCAAGCTGGAAGAGATGCTGAAAGAAGAATCGGAGACTGATAAACGGATCGAGCATTCACTATCAGTTTTGCGAAAACATTATGAGCAGGACATGGATGATCTGTTTAACGATGAATTATATCATATCCGCATCATGCTTGAGAGGGATATGTCTTGGGCGGTTGGAGGCATTGGAATGCGTATAGAGTCATCATTTGATGATGACCCTGTAGTATTAAAAGCAATAGAAGTTGTCGCTGATCAGTACGCTTACGGTTCCACACTGGATCCGTCCATGAATTGAAGATTTTATCCTTCCTGTTATTAATTTTGTTTCCGAAAAGGGTCATTCTAAATTCGCCATCCCCGGGGCGATTAGCTCAGCTGGTTAGAGTGCTGCCTTGACATGGCAGAGGTCACTGGTTCAAGTCCAGTATCGCCCACGGAATGATAATTACCATACTGAATATTTATGAGTACGAAAGAGATCACCGTAAAGGTTACGGGATACGATTCACGGACCTATCCTTCTGATACATCTGTATCTTCCATTCTCCAGGACATAGATTCTTCTCTCGCTGACAACGCCGTTGCCGCGATGGTGAACGGCCAGTTGTGGGATTGGAACAGGAGCGTGGAATCTGATGCTGAGCTGTCGCCGGTCTATGCTGATTCTGAAGAAGGCCACTCGGTTTTACTTCACAGCGCTGCGCACCTTATGGCTCAGTCCGTGAAAGAATATTTCCCTGATGCGCAAATGACAATCGGGCCAACTATCGAGAATCGGTTCTATTACGATTTTGATGTTGAGACACCGTTCAGTGATAAAGATCTGGAGAAAATTGAGAACGGTATGAGAGAACATTCTGCTGCAAACTACAGTGTAAATAGAGAAGAGATAGGTGTTAAAGAAGCGAAAAAATTATTTAAGGGAAAGAAAGAGACTTACAAAATTGAAATGATTGATGAGTTCGATGATGACGAGGCGATCTCCACCTACACTCAGGGTGATTTTGTTGATCTCTGCCGAGGCCCTCATCTGGCCTCTACGGGGATGATAAAGCATTTCAAACTTCTGAATACAGCGGGTGCTTACTGGCGTGGTGACGAAAAAAATAAAATGCTTCAGCGTATTTACGGCACGGCATTTTACAACAAAAAAGAGCTGGACGCCTATGTTAAACAGATTGAAGAGGCAAAGGAACGGGACCATCGGAAACTTGGAAAGGAACTGGAATTATTCTTTTTCGATCAGCTTTCACCAGGCAGTCCATTCTTTATGCCCAAAGGTGCAATATTATATCAAGAGCTGGAAAACTTTATCAGGGAACTGTATAAGGACTTTGGATATGATGAAGTGATTACTCCCCAGGTATATGATATTGAACTGTGGAAGCAGTCAGGCCACTGGGATCTATTCAGGGAATATCTTTACCACATGAAGATTGGTGAACGGGAATTCAGTCTTAAACCGATGAACTGTCCTGGACATACGGTAATCTATAAATCAGATTTGCATTCCTACAGAGACTTACCGCTCCGAATCGCCGACTTCGGCCGGCTTCATAGATTCGAGCGTGCCGGTGTTATATCTGGTCTCACGCGAGTCCGAAGCTTCAGTCAGGATGATGCACATATTTTTTGTACCCTGGATCAGATTGGAGATGAAATCAGCGATTTGATACGAATGGTCAATATCGTGTTTGAGACATTTGGGTTTGAATCAGTCAAAGTTGAATTGAGTACACGGCCTGAGAAGGCGCTAGGTGCCAAAAAACTCTGGGAAAAATCTGAAGCGATGCTGGAAGCTTCCCTAATAGAACACAAGATGGATTTCAATTTAGTTGAAGGGGAAGGTGCTTTTTATGGGCCGAAAATCGATTTTCAGGCAAGAGATGCACTGGGTAGATATCATCAGCTAAGTACTATTCAGCTCGACTTCAATTTGCCTGAAAGATTTGAACTTGAGTATGTAGCGGAAGACGGTTCCTATGAGAGACCCGTTATGATACACCGAGCTATCCTGGGATCAATTGAACGTTTCCTGGGAGTTTATCTGGAGCACTGTGGCGGAAATTTCCCCCTTTGGCTGGCACCCACTCAGGTAGCCATCCTTACTATTTCAGACAAATTCGGAGATTACGGCAGAGATTTGCTAACCCAGCTGAAGTCAGCAGGTATACGGGCTGAACTCGATGACAGAGCTGACAAGGTAGGTGCAAAGATCAGGAATGCCGAAATGAATAAAGTTAATGTGATGCTTATCGTTGGCGCCCGCGAGGCTGAAGCGGGTGAAGTTTCTGTCAGGCGCCGCTTTGAAGGTGATTTGGGGCAAATGAAAGTTGATCAACTGATTGAACAACTTGACAATGAAATCAATAATAAAAGGAGAAAAGAACAATCGCAAAAGTAGAAAAGATAAAAGTTAACGATCGAATTCGGGCGCAGGAAGTGAGACTCATCGGTGAGGCTGGTGAGCAGATGGGAATTGTCTCTATTAGTGAAGCGATGGAATCGGCAAGGTCAGCCGGATTGGATCTGGTTGAAGTAGCCTCTGGCACTGAGCCTCCAGTCTGTAAAATTATGGACTATGGTAAACTGAAGTATGATCAGAAGAAAAAGGACCAGGAAAGCAAGAAAAAACAGCATGTTATTCGAATTAAAGAGATTAGATTTCGCCCCCGAATCAGTGATCATGATTTGGGAATTAAGGTTAATCGTATAAAGAAATTTATTTCTGAAGGAAATAAAGTGAAAATAACACTCATGTATCGTGGACGTGAGATGGCAAGGCAGGATCTTGGCGAAGAATTGATTCGTCGAATTGAAGATAGATTGAGTGATGTTGCTGAGGTAGAGAAGCGTGGCGATCTTGAAGGCAGACGGATATCCGTGGTCATGTCGCCAAAATAGGAGAAATTGCTATGCCTAAAATGAAATCGAGAAGAGGAGCAGCAAAAAGATTCTTTCTTACAGGTAGCGGAAAGGTACGAAAAAATAAAGCCAACAAGTCTCATCTGCTTTCAAGGAAAAGCATGGACAGGAAGCGTTCCCTCCGCAAGAGTGGTGATGTAAGCGATGCTGATGCCAAGCGCGTCAAGAAGATGCTGGGTAAATAGGATATATAAATGCCGAGAGCAAAAAACGCTGTCCAGCGGAAAAAACGACACAAGAAGATCCTCAAGCAGGCAAAAGGATACTATGGTGCTAGGAGTCGTCTTTTTCGAACAGCCAAGGAGGCTGTGGAAAGAGGCATGCTGTACAACTACAGGGATCGCCGCAGGAGGCGCGGTGAATTCAGAAGGCTCTGGATCACAAGAATTAATGCCGCTGCCAGACTGAACGGTACCTCATATTCCAGATTGATGGCTGGTCTTAAATCGCACAATATTGAACTGGATAGAAAAATGCTTTCTGATCTGGCGGTCCGTGAGCCGTCAGCTTTTTCTGAAGTGGTTAAGGCTTCTTCCAATTAATATGGTATCAAGGAATAAATCGGGTCGATTTTTTACCTAAATATTTGACGGGACATTTGGCGTCTTGTCTTGCAAATCCGCTCGGGAAACCTGGCGGATTTTCTTTTATCCTGAAAATGATAAAAAGTAACTTCAGCAACTCCTAACTCAACAATGTCATTGGCATCCAAAATAGATTCTGTTCGCGATACTTTTAGTAAGTCCCTTGAAAAACTTTCTGCTGGAGATGCAACAGTGATTGAGAAGCTGAGGCATGAATATCTTGGCCGCAAGGGGAAAGTGGCGGATCTCTTTTCAGAATTGGGTTCAGTTCCCGAAAGTGATCGACCGGGAATGGGGAAATTGTTAAATAAGCTCAAGTCCGAGCTGACCCGGGAAATTGAAAAAGTGAAGGATGCTGCTTCCACCGGTACCGCTTCAGCAGAAAAGATTGTTGATCTTTCTCTGCCCGGAGATGAGGTCACAATGGGGTCACTCCATCCCATTTCGCAGACCATGCGTGAAGTGAAGCAAATATTTCAGGCCATTGGATTTTCAGTAGCATATGGACCAGAAATCGACGATGATTACCATAACTTTGAAGCGTTGAATATACCCAAGCACCATCCAGCCCGGGATATGCAGGACACATTTTACATCACTGATAATGACGTGTTGAGGACTCACACTTCCAATACACAGATCCACGTGATGGAGAACCAGGAACCGCCTGTGCGCGTGATCTGCCCCGGTAGAGTTTACCGGAACGAGGCAGTCAGCATTCGGAGCTACTGCCTGTTCCATCAGGTGGAAGGACTCTACGTAGCGGAGAATGTATCTCTGGCTGAAATGAAAGGGACGTTGGAGTATTTTTGCCGTCATTTTTTTGGTGAAGAGGTTAAAGCTCGTTTCAGGCCCAGCTTCTTTCCGTTCACTGAACCGAGTGCTGAAGTGGATATCACGTGCCTCATGTGCGGCGGCGATGGGTGTTCTATGTGTAAAAAAACGGGGTGGCTAGAGATCCTGGGTTGCGGTATGGTTGATCCGGCCGTTCTGGAAATGGTCGGATATGATCCCGTAAAATGGTCTGGATATGCCTGGGGAATGGGAATAGAAAGACTTGCCATCCTTAAGCACGGTATTGATGATATTCGACTTTATTTCAACGGCGATGTTCGTTTTCTGAGGCAATTTGCATGATTGTCTCTTTGGATTGGCTCAAAGATTTCGTCAGCTTCAAACTGGCGCCCCAGGAATTAGCAGATCTTCTTACAGGTGCAGGACTGGAGTCTACCGTAGGTGAGAACGGTGATACTCTTGACATTGAACTTACTCCCAATCGTCCCGACTGTATGTCTCATCTCGGCGTGGCGAGGGAGATAGCCCTATTAACTGATGCAAAGCTTAAACAAAATGATATATCCTTGTCTGAATCTGACCAGTTAGTTGAAGATGCAGTAACCATTATAATCGAGGATGAGAAAGGCTCTCCCCGTTATTCTGTCCGGGTTGTAAAAGGGATTAAAGTTGGTGCCTCGCCTGACTGGATAGTTCAAAGACTGGAGCAGTGCGGCATCCGGTCTATTAATTCTGTTGTGGATATATCCAACTATGTTCTCCTGGAGCTGGGGCATCCCCTTCATACATTCGATCTGGGATTGGTTGAAGGAGAAACAATTATTGTCAGAAGCGCCAAGAATAATGAAAAAATGGTGACGCTTGATGGGGAGAATAGGAAGCTGAGCAGTGATCATCTATTAATATGTGATTCAAAAAAACCTGTTGGCCTCGCCGGTATTATGGGCGGTGAAAATACAGAAGTGACCGAAAAGACTACTGATGTTCTTATTGAATGCGCCTACTTTGATCCAGTCACGATCAGGAAAGGTGCGAAAAAACTGGACCTTTCCAGTGAGGCATCCAGGCGTTTTGAAAGAGGAGCCGATTACGATGATGTAACTGCTGTTCTTGACCGGACGGCACAACTGATCACCCAAATAGCTGGTGGTGAAATTTGCGCAGGGGTGGTGGACTGTTATCCAAAAGTAATAAAACCGAGAAAAGTTTTACTTAATCGAAAAAGAGCTGAATCTTCAATCGGTGTTGAATTTGATGACAAATTCATCCGTTCAACCTTGGATGGACTTGGAATAGGTCATGAAAGGAAGAATGATCAATATGAATGCATTATTCCTTCATTCAGGCCTGACCTGGAGCGTGAAATTGATCTGTGCGAAGAACTGGCACGTGTGTACGGTTTTGACAAAATCGAATCAAAAACGACTTATGTAGGTGATGTAACTACAATCCTACCGGATGAAGAGAGAACAGTTGACGAACTGAGAGATTATTTTTCAGGAATGGGATTCAACGAAGTGATGACAAACAGTCTATTGAGTGAGCAGGATGCTCAAACTTTTTCAGAATTAAAGCCGTTGCCTGTTGCAAATCCGCTGAGCCGGGAAATGTCCGTCATGCGGCCGTCGCTTCTACCCGGATTGCTGGGCGCCGTTAATTACAATCTACGTCGGGGTGAAAACGATCTTTCTCTGTTTGAATACGGAAATGTTTTTCAGGCCGAGGAAAAGAAGTGGACTGAATCGCCACAATTCTCTGGTGTGGCTTGTGGTGACAGGGTATCAAAGGGGTGGCGTCAAGACCAACATAAAAATGATTTCTATCTTCTAAAGGGAGTAGTTTGCGATCTTGTACAAAGATTTGGATTTGATGGATCCTTTACTGAATTGGAGAACAGTTCTGTTTTCTCATATGGGATGCGATGGGAAACTTCATCAGGTTGGCTAGCTGACATTGGATCAGTTAATAGTGAGATTCTTGGGTACTATGATATTGGTTTACCAGTTGTCTCTATTAACCTGAATCTTGAACTGTTCAACAGCACCATAGAGGCGGTGCAGTTCAGTAAACTGCCACAGTTTCCCCGTATTGATCGCGATCTATCTCTAAGCGTTCCTTCCTCTGTTACTATTGGGGAGTTGGAATCGATAATTCAGGAAAATGGGACAGATCTTTTGCGTGCAAAAAAACTGTATGATCTGTACGGGGGTGATCAGATAGAATCGGGTATGCAAGGTGTCACTTTTTCACTTTCTTTCCGTTCCGATGATAGAACACTCCAAGATGACGAAGTTGATACCATCATGGAGAAAATTATTTCAGAGACTTCATCCCAAGTCAATGCTAAATTACGGTGAGATGGATACTGTCCTTCCCAATTTGACTTCACTTGAACACAAGATAAAAGACGCTGTTGATGAGCTTCAACGTCTTAAGAAAACATCGGGTGGTAGCTCTGATGCTGGTGGAGTCTCATCTAAAGAAAAGAAAGCTATCCGGGATCAGATCCAGAAAATTATTAACCTCATTGAAGAAACTGAAGGTGCCGGTTAGATAGGAGGCGTTATGACTGATGATCAGGATAATTTGGCCCGTGTCTCAATTTTTGGTCACGAGTACACTGTAAAGGCACAGGCGGATGAAACTTATATCGCTGATGTAGCTCAGTATGTAGATCAGAAAATGCGTGAAATAGAAAAAGAACTGCCCTCTTCTCAATCCACCACAAGAATTGCTATTCTTGCGGCAATGAGTGTGACGGACGATTATTTTGCTGAGAAACGTCAGCGAAATCAAATCGTCAGCGAAGTTGAAGAGAAGGCTTCTTCATTGGTTGAGTTCATAGATGAGTCTCTTGTTCTCAACTAGGGCTATTTCCTAATTACCGGTTTTCTCTCTTTTTTTTATTATCACCTTTCAATTAATGACATGAGGTGAAGATTATAGTTTAAGATTATGACTGAAACAAAAATCCTTTCAGGAAAAGAAGTTGCGTCAGCCGTTTACGATGATTTGAGTTCCCGTATAGATCGCCTCACCAGCGAAAAGGTTACACCGGGCCTTGCTGCAGTTCTGGTAGGTGATGATCCCGCGTCTCAGGTTTATGTGCGAAATAAAAGGCGCAGATTCGAAAATATGGGTCTTTTCGGAGAAACTTTTAGATTGAGTGATGATTCGTCAGAAAATGACGTTTTGGCTCTCATAAATGATCTTAATGGTGATGACCGTTTCCATGGAATTTTAATTCAGCTACCGTTACCGAAGGGAATTGATTCAGATAATCTTTTACGATCCGTAAGGCCGGATAAGGACGTGGACGGTTTTCATCCAGAGAACATTGGACTTTTAGCAGCGGGTAATTCCCGGTTTATTCCTTGCACTCCTAAAGGGATTTTACGAATACTACAGTTTTATAATATTGAGACCAGTGGTAAACATGCGGTTATTGTTGGCAGGAGTAATATTGTCGGCCGACCAATGGCCCTCATGCTTAGTGCCAAAAATGATACGGGTAACGCAACTGTGACTGTTTGTCACTCCAGGACACCTGATATCGCTTATTATACCCGTCAGGCGGATATTGTCATTGCCGCTGTGGGCATGCCGAGCCTCATTAAGGGTGATATGATTAACGACGGCACGGTGATCATAGATGTAGGTATCAACAGAGTGGAAGACGATTCTGAAAAGGGATACAAACTTTCAGGTGATGTGGATTCGGAATCAGTTATGAATAAAGCATCAGCGCTGACTCCTGTTCCAGGAGGTGTGGGCCCTATGACCATTGCCATGCTGGTTGAGAATACTGTTGAGGCAGCTGAGCGTTTAATATCCTAAGGAAGTAGTAAATTGTTTGACCATTTGCGCCCGTAGCTCAGCTGGATAGAGCGCTTGCCTCCGGAGCAAGAGGTCACAGGTTCAAATCCTGTCGGGCGTACCAAATAATCCTGCCTTCATAAAACCCCTTTAGCGAGGGGTTTTCTCTGTATAGTTGACTTACTGTACTATTGTTTGTAGCTTGTACTATTGGGAACTATGAAATACTATAATTCACAGAATGGTAATACGAAAAATGGTAATACAAGGGGGACGGTCGGGATGAAAGAAGCACCCCCATCGTGATATAATTATTGGTAATTTTGAGTATGAAACGCCTCTGGCTCAAATAAAGGAGAATAAATGAAACAGATATTGATGATTGCAGTATGTTGCTTTACGAGCATGTTGACCATCGGTCTAACACCGGCTCAGGCTCAGAACAATGAGAAAAAAGAACTTGTGCAACTGACAGTTGAGCAGCGGTGGCAGAGATCAAGTTGGTTGTTCGATCTTGTGACAATTGCAGGTATTAATCATGCAAAATCAATGGGGAAAACCGCAAAAGATTACGGCAAATTTATTGGAGAATTATTTTCTCCATCATGGGAAGGAGTTACAACTCCTTGGGGAATGATTCGAGGAATGCACCGTAATAATCAACTTACGCCTGGTTTTGAAATGGAAATCTTGAAAGAATCAAAAAATGCTATAACAGTCCGCTTCAATAGGGCTTACAAAAGTAGATTTGAAGATGACGGATTATCTTATGGTGTGTCACTAAAAGAGTTTGAACAGAGCATGAAAGTATTTCACACAACCGTGGCCGAACATTTAGGGTTTAGTTATAATCAGCGGTTAGAAGGTGATTGGAATGTGATTACTATCAAGAAAAAGAAGTGAATCAGCTTTTTCAACCACTTTCCCAATCTCAACCTGGTAAATGACGGGGGGACGGTCGGGATGAAAGAAGCACCCACATCGTGAGATTATTTTTTGAATAAATGAAAAAACTCCTCGCCATGAGTCAGGAGACCTAAGCTATGGAAACCTTATTACAAGTACTTTCAGAAGAGGAAAAAACGCAAGTCCATGTTTATCTGAAGTGTAATAGCTACTCAAATCAGCGGTCTTTTAAGCCGTTGGCCATAGGTTCGAATCCTATCGGGCACACACCAGATTAACCCCTCTTAATGAGGGGTTTTTTCTTTATATACTCTCGAGAGTTGATTTTCCCGTTATCTGTCCGTAGGTTGATCAAATAAGGTCGAATAAATTCTTATAATACCGAAATGTGGAAACACTTTTTGTGGAAACACTTTCAAATCAGCTTTCTCAAGCATACTGGATTCGAGTTGTAACCCTCATGTGCCTGGTTCTGTTCCCAGGCACTGGATTCGCAGAGCCTAAGTTTTTCAATTCCGCGGGAGTTCAGATTCGATACACCGATGACGGAAAGGGCGAACCTATCGTTCTTATTCATGGCTTTACTGGCAGTCTGGATGGTTGGACACGGGTGGGAGTGCATGAGAAACTTGTTAAAGAATTCAGGGTGATAGCCCTTGACTGCCGTGGCCATGGCGAAAGTGACAAACCCCACGATCCCAAGAAGTATGGGTCAGAAATGGCAGAAGATATTATTCGCCTTCTTAACCACCTAAAAATTGAAAAGGCTCACCTGGTCGGCTACTCCATGGGTGCCCGACTTACCGGGTACCTGCTTGTGAATAAACCCGAGCGACTGATTACAGTAACTCTTGGTGGGTCTCCACCAAGGTTATCGAGTGCGGACCACAAAGAGCGTGCAAAACGTTTTATCTCTAACGTTCAGGAGCAAGCTCGTACGGCTGATGCTTCTGATGGCCAGGATTACAAGGCTCTTGCTGCGATCCCACTATCATGGGAAGAACAGGTCGTCAGCGAATCACAACTTTCTTCTACAACCGTTCCCACCATCGCAATTGTGGGCAGTGAAGATCCAAGGCTATTTGGAATGAAAGAGTTAAAAAACATTATGCCTGCTCTCAAATTAGTTGTTATTGATGGTGCAACACACGGTGGAGATGATGGAGCGTTAAGGAGGCCCGAGTTTATTCATACTGTTTATGACTTCATCTATTCCCACCGCCTACAATGACGGGGGGATGGTCGGGATGAAAGAAGCACCCACATCGTGATATAATTTTTTGCATGAAACGCCTCTGCTAAAATAAAGGAAATAGACAATGAAAAAACCTACCTATGATGACGCAGACTTAATGCTCAAATTTGTTCAATGGGGAGCAACTTCAGGAATTGATGAAGCTATTAATTGGCTCTGGAGTGACGATTTTATAGATGGCTACTCAAAA
>Ga0208522_1000511_pt1 | contig 26392 bp, 27 predicted proteins | sample ETNtaG_25_FD_185763 | JGI IMG/M metagenome (GOLD analysis project Ga0208522, IMG submission 185763) | Marine microbial and viral communities from oxygen minimum zone, Eastern Pacific Ocean - ETNP201302SV86 (SPAdes) (version 2) | ecosystem: Environmental > Aquatic > Marine > Oceanic ... | reverse complement strand
AAAAGCGTTAAATCAATAGTCTTAACGCAGTTTTGTGTGCTCTCTTCTTTTTGAGGCAGATCTTATTTTTAGGATCTTAAAGTGAATTGCACATGATATGCAATACCATTTGAGAATTCTGGGAGATGCAATGTAAGTTCCTTGTGCTCTAAGCTCTTTAGCAAGTTGGTGCTCGACTAAACTCAAACGTGATGTAACCTTTTTTGCCTTATCTTTAGGTACTGTTTGCCCACAATTTGTACATTGGACAACCCCTGAAGAACCTTTTCCACCTTTCTTACGACCTCTGCTTGCACGTTTTGATGGCATGCTGATACCCAATTCTCCCTATTTATAATCTTAGTATAATGTTAGTAGATAATGAAATTAGACATTTTTTCACATTGTGTTGTTGATACAATTTATCTGAACAATTCAAAATATGTTGTTCCTGGAGGACCTGCATGCTATTGTAGCTTGATAGCTAGATCTCTAAAATTTGATGTTACACTGCATACAAAATTTGGTTCTGACTTTCCTCTCGTTGATTATTTGGATAAACAAAAAATTAAACATGATAATTCAGTATCGGATGAATTTACTACCAAGTTTACATTGAAAATATTAGGCTCTGAAAGAACATTATTTCTAGAAAACCAGTGTGAACCCATAAACGATACCATCTTAGACAGTGATAGTGTTTTAATCAGTCCAGTTTTCGATGAAATTTCTAATGAAGCATTCATGAGAATTAAAAGAAACGCAAATTTTGTTTTGTTGGATCCACAGGGGTTTTTGAGACGAAAAAATTCAGAGAATAAAATTTATCTTGAAAACACCCAACTCGATTTTTCTCACATATCAGCAATAAAAACAAACCCTGAGGAATTGGAATGCATTACAGGTGGTTATGAAGTTGATAATATGAAAATTCTACAAAAAAATGGAATCGAATATGTAATCTTAACAGATAAACAAAATATTTCAGTATTATCAAAGGATAAAATTTATTCAATAAAATTACCAAATACTGTTCTTTATGATACAACTGGTGCTGGTGATATATTTAGTGCTGCATTTTGCTGTACAATGATAAAAGAAAATGATATTCTTTGGGCACTTAGTTTTGCAGGTGGTGCAGTACAGGCAACACTAGATAGTGAAAAAATTGGCTTAGAAAAAATTCCACCTAGGGGTGCTATTGAAACTAATGCTTATTATTTTTATAACACAGTAAAATTTAGGCAGATCTAATTTTTATTATGCATTAACAGTTGTTTACTATGCGTATTGGCATTGCAGGAATTCAAACCACAGAACTATTAGCAAAATCAATTAAAGAAACACTTTCGGATGCAGGGTTTGAGTCATTTTACTTCAAAAATAATTCTAAAGCTACATTAGCTGATTTGATAATTGTATTGGGCGGTGATCGTGGTGTTCGTAATTATTTTCATCGTACATTAGATTTAGACACACCTGTTTTAGGAATAAGTGAATCTGAATCAAATGGTTTCTTGGCACAAATTGAATTGAGAGAATTATCATCCCATCTTAGTCGTATAAAAAAACAGGATTTTGTAATTGAAGATGTTCCAAGAATTGGTGTTAAAATTGATGGCAAAAGTGCTTATCCTGTTCTTAATGATGTTGCTATTTTTACATCGAAAAGTGCCACATTAATGGAATATGTATTACGTGTTAACGGAGAGGAAGTATGGCATGATAGCAGTGATGGTGTTATAGTTTCAACACCGATTGGTTCATCTGCATATTCTATGTCTGCTGGAGGACCGGTTATTTTTCAATCTTCAAATGTATTTGGAATAGTTTCAGTAAATTCGCTAGATACGACACGAAGACCATTGATAGTGTCTGATAATAGTATAATCGAAATTGACGAAATTTCTTCACGTTTGCACTGTGATGTTGTTCTGGATGGGATTGATAGATACAAAGTTAACAATAATGTTGAAACGACAAAATTCATACCGCCTGCAAGAATAGTTCGTATGAAAGTAGATTCTACTGCTGTTTCTGCACTTGCTAAAAAAGTAAAGCTGGCAGAGGAGTTACTTGCTATGCCACCAAGCTCTAAGCTATTACTAAAAATATTGGAGTATGAGGGATCCATGACACAAAAAGATCTTGCATCTAAAACATTACTGCCAGACAGAACAGTAAGACTTGCATTAAAGCATCTCATGAATAAGGGATACATAAAACGTAAAGTCTCAATTCGTGATGCTAGACAAAAAATTTATGATATTACTAAGTTAGATTAATTTTGTGAAGATGCTGTAACAAACGATTTGAACGCTTGTTCTGGGAATCCTGGCCTACTATTAAATTCTGGATGAAACTGCACACCAAAAAAGAATTTGTGTGACGGTACTTCCAAAATTTCCATTCTTCTATCGTTATCACTTTCACCTGAAAAAATCATTCCATTTTGTTTAAATTTTTCTCTGAAATCTGTATTAAATTCATATCTGTGTCTATGTCGTTTAGAAATCATTTCAGAATCATAAATTTTATGAGCAATTGAATTTTTACTAACTTTGATTTTATTCGCACCTAAACGTAATGAACCACCCATATCTGTTTCGTTGTTTTGTTCTGGTAACAAATCAATTATTGGATATGGTGTATTTTGAGAAATTTCTGTAGAGTTTGCATTTTTCAGGTTGCATTTACTTCTGGCAAATGCTATAGCAGCTAATTGAAATCCGAAGCATATTCCAAGATATGGCTTGTTATTTTCCAGTGCAAACTTTGCGGTGTTTATGATTCCTTCAGAGCCACGTATGCCAAACCCGCCCGGAACAATAAAACCATCAAATTTTGAAATAGTGTTAATATTTTCATCTAACGTTTCAGAATCAATCCATTTTATGTTTACAGAATGTCCAATAGATGCACCAGCATGTTTCAATGCTTGATTAACACTAACATAACTATCTGCTAATGTGACATATTTTCCAACCATTGCAATATTTGTCTGTTCACCTGTGCTATGTAATGAATTAACAATGGAGTTCCATTCATCCCAATTGTTTGATGTGTTTACATAACCAATTTTGGCAAATTTTTTAAACACAGTCTCAACCAATTTTTGTTCGTATAACGTGTGAGGAATCATGAAAATAGATTCTACATCATGGCAAGAGAATACATCATTTGGTGAAACATTTGTAAATAGTGAAATCTTTTTTCGTGTTTTTTCTAATAGTGGTTCTGTGCATCTTACACATAAAATATCCGGCTGAATCCCAATTCTTCTTAGTTCTTGTACACTATGCTGTGTAGGTTTTGTTTTTTGTTCACCGACAACATCTAGTGATGGTGCTAACGTAACATGAATAAAAATTACATTTTCTCTTCCTTCTTCTAACCATAATTGTCTTAGGGCTTCAAGAAACGGTAAGCTTTCTATATCACCAACGGTTCCTCCACATTCAACAACTAACATATCAAGGCTTTCATCTTCCGCAATAGTTCTAATTCGTTTTTTAATTTCGTCTGTGACATGTGGAATAATTTGGACACATGCACCAAGATATTTTCCCTTTCGCTCAGCATTGATTACGCTAGAATAAATTTGTGCAGTAGTAATGTTATGAGATTTTGGTATATCTTGATTAAGAAATCTTTCATAGTTTCCTATATCCATATCGCACTCACCTCCATCCTCGGTGACAAACACCTCACCATGTGCGATAGGATTCATTGTACCAGCATCAAAATTCAGGTATGGATCAATTTTAACACATGAAACTTTTTGATTTGATAGTTGTAATAATTTAGATACAGAAGATGAAACTACGCCTTTCCCAAGACCTGACATTACCCCGCCTGTAACAAAAATAAACTTAGTCTGCATATACGAGTAAATGGTTTCCCATTTATGTAGCTTTTCCTAAATTTTTGTATTTGACTTCAATTTTTTTGTATATAATCTAATTCTGTCTTCTAGTTTAGATGAAGGTGCAGTCTCTATAATCTTGAGGTTGGCACTACCAACAATAACTGCGTCAACACCTGCTGAAACATACTTTTTTACATCATTAGGGGTTGATACACCAAATCCGATACCAATAGGTAGTTTATGACTAACGATTTTTTTAGTATTTTTAATTGAATCTATAGTGTATTTGTGAATCTTTGTTTGAACACCAGTTGTACCAAAAATAGCTACCATATACAAAAAGCCTGTACTGGATTTTGCTATTTTTTTCAGTCTAGTAATATTCGTATTTGGCGATACTAAGAAAATGGTATCAAGCTTATTTTTTCTGGCAGCTTTGAGATAGTCCTTGGATTCTTCAATAGACATATCTGGCAGAATTAGTCCATCAATGCCGGCACTTTTTGCTCTTGACATGAATTTTGCGTAACCATGTGTGTAGAGCACATTCGTATATGTCATCAAAATAAGTGGAATGTTTGTCTTCTTCCTAATTTTTTTTACAATTCTAAAAAATTTTTCAATTTTCATTCCTTTGTTTAATGAAATGGTACTTGCATTTTGTATAACTGGTCCATCCGCTATTGGGTCTGAAAATGGAAATCCTAATTCAATGATGTCAGTGCCTCCATCAACAAGACCATTAACAATCGATAATGTTGTGTTTTCATTTGGGTAGCCTGTCATAATGTATGAAATTAACGCTTTTTCGTTCTTGGATTTTAATTCCTTGAACTTATCTTGAATTTTTGACATTTTCCCTTAGATATTGTTTTACGATGTCAATGTCTTTGTCCCCACGTCCAGACAATGTAACCACTATTGAATCAGATTTTGATCTAGTTTTAGCAATTTTAATTGCATGTGAAACTGCGTGTGCAGATTCTAATGCTGGTATTATTCCCTCAGTTTTTGTCAGTGTCAAAAATGCATTAATTACATCGCTGTCTGTTGCGCTTTTATAACTCACTTTACTAGCATCTTTCAAAAATGCATGCTCCGGACCAACTCCTGGGTAATCTAGTCCTGCCGAAATACTCTGTGTCTCCTTAATCTGTCCATCACTATCCTGAAGCAGGTATGTCATCATGCCATGTAACACGCCTTTTTTGCCTGCATTGAGTGTAGCAGAATGTTTGCCAGTTTTCAATCCCTGTCCAGCTGCTTCAACACCAATCATTTCTACGCTATCATTTATCATTGGATAAAACGTGCCAATTGCATTTGATCCACCACCAACACATGCAATGACCGTATCAGGAATGTTTTTCATCTGTTGTTTTATTTCCTTTCCTATTACGGATTGAAAGTCTCGTACCATTACTGGGTATGGGTGTGGGCCAACAGCGGAACCTAGCAAGTAATATGTAGTTTCAACATTTGTAATCCAGTCACGAATAGCCTCATTAATTGCGTCCTTCAGTGTTTGTGAGCCTGATTTTACCGGGTAGACTTTACAGCCAAGCAAATCCATTCTGAAAACATTCTGTTGTTGTCTGACCGTATCTTTGTAACCCATGTAAACTTCTGATGGTAATCCCAAACAAGAACACGCCATAGCAGTTGCAACTCCATGTTGTCCAGCACCAGTTTCAGCAATTATTCGCTTCTTCTTCATTCTTTTTGCAAGCAGTGCCTGACCAAGTGTGTTATTGATTTTATGCGCTCCACCATGTAACAGATCTTCCCTTTTGAGATAGATTTTTGCGCCACCCACAGATTTTGTTAGATTTTCTGCAAAATAAAGCGGAGTTGGTCTTCCAGCATAATTTTTTAAATAATAATCAAATTCTTTCTGAAAGCTTTTATCATTTTTAATTTTCTGATAATTTTCTTCAAGCTCTTCGATGGCTGGGACTAGTGTTTCTGGAATGTATTTTCCACCAAAATCTCCAAATCTCCCATCTTCAGGTATTCCTATTTTCATATTGCATTCACCAATTCTGATACACTATTTTCTATATCTGGGCTTTTCATTATACTTGTACCTATAAGAAATCCATCCGCACCAGAATCATGTAAAAATCTAATATCATCTGGTGATTGAATTCCACTTTCAGATAATATTATTTTGGATCTGTCAAAATTTTCTAAAAGTCGCTTTGTTGTTCCAAGATTAATTTCAAGCGTATCTAAATTTCTATTATTAATTCCAATAATATCCGCATTAGTCTTTAATGCATTTTCAAATTCTTTTGCTGTATGTGTTTCTACAAGTACTTTTAACCCATTTTTATGTCCAAATTCAATTAATTCTTCCATGTCTGGAACTAACTTTTTATCAAAAAGAGATTGTATCAGTAGGAAATAGTCTGCCCCCATTCTTTTTGCAGCTTCGATTTGTATTTTATGGATTGTTATGTCTTTCATTAACATTGGAACTTTTATAGCGTTTCTAACCTTCATAAAAATTTCAGGTGAACCATCAAACAAAAATGGCTGAGTTAATACTGATAATGCGCATGCACCTCCATTAACCATTTTCATTGCAATGTCTACTGGCTGAGATATTTTTTTGATATTTCCTAACGTAGGGGATGAGAACTTTATTTCCGTAATTAATGCCGCATGCTCTGATTTGATTATGTTTTCTTCTAAATTTATTCCCGAATTTGGTAGGTATTCACAAATCTCATAGACATCATTATTGATTGCTTTTTTAGAATTGTTAACAAGCTTTTCTAAAATATTTTCCATTTTAATCAATCTCCTCTAATTTATCTAGCCCATTGTTTACTTTTGCAAACTCTGTTAATTTTTTTAATGTATTTCCACTGTTTATTGTTTCTCTAGCTAGTTCCACACCATCATCAAATCTGTCACATATTCCACCTACCAACATTCCACCTGCGGCATTTAGCACTGTAACCTCTTTCATTATTTTATTTGACGTGTTGTTTAATACACTAACAAATGCATCTACAGCTTCTTGTTTTGTTGAAACTTGGATATCAGATAAATTACCATTTACAATGTTATAATCCTCTGGATTAATTATAAACTCAGTAATCTGATTATTTTTTAGCATACATACTTTGTTCTTTGATGTTGCTGATAGTTCATCCATACCATCTTCTGATCTTACAGCAAGAATTGTTTCTGAGTTATTCTTTTGCATAATTTTTACGATTCTTTTAACATAGTCATCTGAGAATACACCTATCAATTGATGCTTCACGTTTGCTGGATTGCTTAACGGTCCTAAAATATTAAATGCAGTTCTTTTACCCAGTATCTTTCTAGCATTAGCAACATTTTTCATCGCAGGATGAAATGTGGGCGCAAACATGAATCCAATACCAATATTTTCAATCATATTGACAATTTTTGATGGTTCTGAGCCTAAATTAAAACCAAAATACTCAAAGATATCAGCGCTTCCCGATACACCTGAGATAGAACGGTTTCCGTGCTTTGCAATATATCCACCAGCTGCAGCTACAACAAATGATGCAGCAGTTGAGATGTTGAATGTTTTTAGATTATCCCCTCCTGTACCACACATATCAATAATTTTATTTTTACAATTTGGTGCTATGTTAACTGAAAACTGATTCATTTTCTCAAGCATTGCCAAAAGCTCATCATCAGTTTCACCTTTCGTAGTTAAGTTTTGTAAAAATTTTGCAACTACCCCATCCGTGTGTTCTCCTTTAAGAATCTCATTCATAGCAATTGTCATTTGATCAAAAGATAGGTTCTGGTTGTTTTCTAGTGATACTGTTAATTCATCAATCATTTTTAACCCTCTCAATGAAGTTATTTAGGATTTTTTTACCCTCATCTGTCATAATAGATTCTGGATGGAATTGCACGCCTTCAATAAAAAATTCTTTGTGGCTGACTCCCATAATTTCATTATCATCATCTGCAACGGCAGTAATTTTTAATGAATCTGGAATTATTGTTTTTTTACCAACTAACGAATGGTATCGTGTTGCTCTAAATGGATTTTTAACTCCCCTGAATAGTAAGTCGTCATAATGTTTGATCTGACTTGTTTTTCCGTGTCTAATGTTGGTAGCGTTAGTAACTTTTCCACCAAAGCAGTCAATAATTCCCTGGTGTCCTAAACATACACCCAAAATTGGTGTTTCTGGTCCAAGTTTCAGAATAACATCTTTACAAATGCCAAAATATCTTTTGTCTTCAGGTGTTCCAGGTCCTGGTGAAATAATTATTGCATCATAGTTTCTAGCCTTTATCTCATTAATTGTAATCTTGTCATTTCTTATAACATCTGAATTAACACCAAGCTCACCTAGCCTTTGAGCAATGTTATAGACAAACGAATCATAATTGTCAATAATTAAAAACTTCATTTTGATGCCTCTCTAAGTGCAGTTAACATTGCATTTGCCTTGTGCTCAGTTTCCTTTAATTCATTTTTTGGAATTGAATCAAATACAATTCCTGCACCAGCCTGTACAAAACCTGATTTTTCATTTGCAAAAATACTTCTAATTGCAATTGCAAAGTCACAGCAGCCATTAAACGAAAAATATCCAACAGCTCCTGCGTATGGACCCCTAGATTCAGGTTCAAGCTCGTCAATAATTTCCATCGCTCTAACTTTTGGTGCACCTGAAACGGTGCCAGCTGGAAAAATAGCTTTGAATGCATCATACATATCATAATTTTTACTAAGTTTTCCAACAACATGTGTTACCATATGTTGAACATGACTGAATTTTTTTACCTCCATCAATTCTTTGACATGAACAGTGCCATAATCACAAATTTTGCCAACATCATTTCTACCTAAATCAACTAGCATTGTATGTTCAGCTAATTCTTTTTCGTCATTGATCAGTTCATTTTTCATACGTTCATTATCATGTTCATTATCTGTGATCTTTCTTGTACCAGCAATTGGAAATGTTTCTACCTGGTCATTTGTAACACGCAATAACATTTCAGGAGATGAACCTATCACTGTTTTTTCATTCATTTTCAAGTGATATAGATATGGTGAAGGGTTTAACGAGCGAAGTTTTTGGTATACTTTTAGGTAGTCACCATTAGCATCGAATGAAAATTTTCTTGCTAGTACAACTTGGAATATATCTCCGTCATAGATGTATTTTTTTGCCTTATTTACAATCTCAGTAAATTTATCCTCATTCAGATTAGTCGTAATATCAGACAAAGTGAAATTATCAAACTTAGACTCTGTTATCTTTATCTCACTTACTCTATTCTTGTCGTAGTAGAAGTACAGAGATTTTTTTTGTTTGTTATCAAATAATATTCCGTCATTGTAAATTCCAAACTGCATTATTGGTTCCTTTATGTCATGATTTTTTGGTATGTTTTCCCATAATCTAATTGCATCATAATTTATTATTCCAACGGCTCCACCTAAGTAACGATATGATTGATCATTTGTTTTTTGTACTAAATCTTTTATTGTATTGAGCGGGTCTGTTGTGGATATTGTCTTAATAGAATTATCTCTGCTTTGAATTGTAACCTTGTTATAATATCCCTTAACAATAAATTCTGGGTCAAAACCCATGATTGAGGTTTCGGCTAGTTCTTCTGGACCAGTTAGTGATTCAAACAAAAATGTGTTTGAATAGTTTCTAGAAATTTTGTTATAGATTTCAAATTGGGTGCCAGTATAGTCTAGGGAAATTATCTTAGGAGTGCTTGTGTGTCCAAATATGTCCACCCATATACTTGAACAAATTTGGACTGTATAAAAATGAACCCTATCCATTAGTAGTCAAAATGTGTCAATATCAGTCTGACACTGTTAATTTTTAGATCTTTTTGATATATCAAAAGAAGAATTACAATAAAACAAGTATTTTATGAGGTTTTATTGTAATATGGTAAGATCTGACGAAATATATATAAAAACTGGATGCTTAGTCAGTTTTAATGGGTGGTGTATCGCGCAAGTTTGCGTCAGTGATTTTTGTATTTAGTATTGCGTTTATAATGATTGCACCTTTACAAGTCATAGACGTTTATGCCGCAGTTCCTGCTACTATGAGCGCACCTACAGTTGACAGTTTTACTGACTTGTCTGTAAAACTTGCATTTACTGCACCATCTTCTTCGCACACAATAACAGACTATGAAATTAAAAAAAGTACTGATAATTCTACATTTACAGCCGTACCTACTCCGCCGGGCACTGGCTTGACGGAAGAGGCTTTTGGCCTTACAGCAGATACTACATATTACTTCACAGTTGCAGCAATTAGTTCAGAAGGAACTGGTACTCATTCAGCTAGTGTTGAAGTGAAAACACTTGGCGCTGCTGCTTTTACTAATTTTAGCGGAGGCGCTCAAGACTTTGATGCAGGACAATCATTTGGTGAGGGTACACAGTTTATAGCTGGACAATCATTCAGTTCAGGCACAATGACATTTGGTGATAACCAGCAATTTGGTGCTGGTACTGAATTTGCTGCAGGACAGTCATTCAGTGCAGGAACACAGGTATTCACTGGTACACAAACATTTGGTAGCGGTTCTGAATTTGCTGCTGGGCAGAACTTTGCTGCGGGGCAATCATTTACTTCAGGAACACAAACATTTGGCGCTAATACTGAATTTGCTGCTAATACTGAATTTGCTGCTAGTCAATCATTTACTAGTACGCAAACTTTTGGAACTGGTGCAACATTTGGTTCTGACACAACTTTTGGTGCAGCCAATGTGTTTAGTGACAATGTTGACTTTTCTGCTGGCACTCATACATTTAGTGTTGCACAAGAATTCAAAAATGGAGCAGTATTTGGTGCTGGACAATCTTTCGGTGCTGGTGAATCACATGACTTTACTGATAACACTATGACATTTGGGTCTGGCACTGATTTTGGTGCTGCTAGAACTTTCGGTGATGCTATGACATTTTCTGGCACACAAAATTGGGATGATGATGTTCATACATTTGGTAATGATCCTTTATTTAGTGGTGTTGTTAATTTTGCTGACGGACAGGGTTTCCCTGCTGGTGCTAGCTTTGCTTCAGGACAAACATTTGAAAGAGGTGAAGATTATGTATTTGGTAGCCATATGGACTTTGCAGGAGCGCCTGAATTTGGAAAAGCCAGAACATTTGGGGCTGGCACTTTCTTTTCTGGTGATGCATCACCTGATATGGGTAGTTTTGCTAACACATTTGGAGAAGGTGCTCATATGCCTGCTTCTCAGGCGTTCACTGTAGCACAAACTTTTGCAGAGAACATGCATTTTGGTGACAGCACAGACTTTTCTGCTGCTGTTCAGACGTTTAAGTCAGGTGCACATTTTGGTGATGGCACAACTTTTGCAGTTGGACAAGAATTACCAGCAGCAACTGTTCCATCATTTGGATTAATGCTTTCTGCATTTTCATGTGTTGATGCAGCTTGTGTTCCTACTGACGCTGATGCTTATTTGGCACCTGGTGAATTTTTAACACCTGGCGTTGACCCAGATCCTATAGCTAGTACAATTACAAAAGATTCAAAAAGTATTGAAATGGATGGACTTGGTTTTGCAATGACATTTAATGGTGATGTATCAACTGCTGGCACTGTAACTGTAGACCCTATTGATCCTGCTACTCTTGTGGGTTCTAGTGAAGTTACCACACTATCTGGAGCTAGGAGTTTATCCGCTGATGGCAATCAATATCAAACTGTGGGTACAGTAATGGACATTTCTATGGGAACTGCAATATCAACAGGAACTATGGATATCACAGTTGAATATGATGAATCTAACATCCCAAGTGGTAAATCGGAAACAAGCCTTGAAGTAATACATCATACTGGAACAAGCTGGGTTACGGAAGATACGTGTACACAGGATACCACTAACAATAAATTCACATGCACAGTTTCAACCCTTTCTCCTATCGGTGTTGCTTCATCAGGTAGTAGTAGTACTGGTTCTAGCGGTGCTACATGTGCACAGTGTAAAGTCCTTAGAACACACGGGGGATTTACAATAAATGACCAAACTTACACACTGGTGAAAAAATACAATGATATTGATATTAACGAAGTAAAAACTGGTGAACCTGTAACAATCACTCTTAGCGTTCCTGCAGGTGATGGTGCTTCTCGTATAACTTCTGCAATCATATACACTGATGTGTATGGTTCACCAAACAATTACAAACACAGCCCATCCATATCATATTCTCCAAATGTAAGAGATAAAATTGGGATTAATGACAACGTTGGTCTTTGGTCTTTTGTTGATGTAGAATCAGAGTTGGCTTCACACCCTATTCATAAAACCGCTTATAGAACAAATTATGCTTTCACAATGATATTTGATAAGCCAATGGATACATCACATATTGTTATTGAAACAACAAATCATTATGGAATTCCAGAGGTACTTTATGTGATTGACGCATTAAGGGTGGTTGAAAATGATGGAAATTATACTGATGAGGTAGAACTACAGGAAGAATTAGAGCCTGAGGTAATATTACAATCTACACCAGAATCTCAATTAGTTGAACCTGTGTTAGTCAGTGATCCTGAGCCAAGTTTGATGTCAGATGCAATCACAAGCCTGGAATTAGTTCTTGATCCAGAACCAATACCTATAGTATTGGCCCAACCAGAGCAGATTATTACTTCAGAATCATCTATTGACCCCGAACCAGTTATGAAATCAGACCCAAAGCCAAATGACTTCTTTTCATGGCTCTCTTCTTTGTTTTCATAGTTTAAGCATCATAATTTCATCTCAAAACCAATCATGAAATACGGCTTTTTAGACACTAATTCCTAATTTTTTGATATAAAATTGGCATTTTTAGATCTAAAAATTATCATGAAATCAAAAACTGAAATTTAGTAATTAATCAAACAATTTTCATGATTGCGATATACTCAAATTTTTTGATATACTAATTATGAATACAATTAGTGTAGAAATGCAAAAAATCGCAATTCAGTCACAGCTGATTGGCCTCAAAGCAGTATTGAAAATTTCAAACATGGTTCATAAATAACCAACTGAAAATGATATATTTTGCTTCTATTGGCAGTTAGTATTACCGTATAGTACGGTACACTTAAAAGTGAACCTGACTACTATATAGTATGAAGAGAGTTTGTAACAAGTGTGGTTCAACTGGTTTGGGCTGGAGCCAAGAACACCATAGATTAACTGGGATATGGAAACTTGAGAACCATAAGGGTTGTTCTACAGTTTAACCATATGATAATTTGTTCTTCTGAAGATAATCTGTCATTTTAAGGAAATTACTTGTATCTGTTATAGCACCATTAGAGGCAGAGCCAACTAGAAATGCATATTTGGCTAAAACACCTGATTGATAATTAGGCTCAGGCATACTCCATTCTTTGGCTCTTCCTTTGAGTTCTTCCTTTGAAACATGAAGATCAATACTGTTCTTTTCTATATCGATACTTATCTCATCTCCATTTTTAACAAAAGCTATTGGCCCTCCAACAAATGCCTCAGGTGCAACATGTCCAACCATAAAACCGCGTGTACCACCAGAGAATCTACCATCTGTTATCATTGCGACCTTTTTACCCAATCCTTGTCCTACAATTGCAGCAGTTGTAGCAAGCATTTCTCTCATCCCTGGACCACCTTTTGGACCTTCATATCTAATAACCAAAACATCACCTTCCTCAATTTCACCTTTAGATACTGAATCAAATGCAGATTCTTCTGTATCAAACACTTTAGCTTTTCCAGTAAATTTTGTCATCTCTACACCAGCAGTTTTAATCACTGCACCATCAGGTGCTAACGTCCCCTTTAGTATAACTGCCGTACCAACACCATGTAATGGGTTTTCAACAGATCTAACAATTTTTTCATCTGTAATATTTGATATTTTTATTCCTTCAAGATTTTGTTTGATTGTTTTTCCAGTAGCTGTCAATGCGTTTGCATCAATTAGGTTGTGATCCATCAATTTTTTCATTACAAGTGGTATTCCACCTATTTTATCCAAACTATTCATTACGTAGCTCCCACCAGGTTTCATATCTGCTATGTGTGGGGTTTTTTTCCTGATTCGTTCAAAGTCATCATATGTTAATTTTATTTTTACTTCATTAGCCAGTGCCAATAAATGTAGAATACCATTTGTTGAACCGCCAACAGCATTTAACATTGTAATAGCATTTTCAAATGCCTCAAATGTTAGAATATCACTAGGTTTGATATCTAATTCTAAAAGTTTAGCACATGCTTTACCAGTTTCATATACTATTTCCCCTCTTCTATCATCTTCAGCTGGTGGGCTAGCACTTCCTGGTAATGCAAGACCAATAGCTTCAGATACTGAGGCCATGGTATTTGCGGTAAACATTCCACCACATGAACCAGCATTCGGGCACGCAGCATCCTCTATGTTTTTTAATTCTTCGAGTGAAATTTTCCCTGCATCATACGAACCTACTGCTTCATAAACATCAACAACTGTAAGCTCTTTTCCATCTAACATTCCTGGCATGATGGTTCCACCATATACAAAAACAGATGGCAGATTCAAACGTGCCATAGCCATCATAGTTCCTGGAAGACTCTTGTCACACCCTGCTATACCTACAAGCCCATCATATTGATGGGCTCTTACCATTAATTCAATTGAGTCAGCTATCACTTCCCGAGATACAAGTGAAGATTTCATACCTTCATGTCCCATTGCAATGCCATCACTAACTGCAATAGTAGAAAACTCTCTAGGAGTTGCACCAGCATCATTCACTCCTTCTTTAGCCCTTATGGCCAATTTAGGCAGGTGGATATTACATGGTGTTGCCTCATTACCCGTATGACAAACACCAATGAATGATTTGTTCAAATCATCATCAGTTAATCCCATAGCCTTGTACATTGCTCTATGTGGGGCTCTTGCTGTCCCTTCTACCACATTCCTGCTAGATATTTTCATTTTGATTATTTTGATTATACAGCACTATAATTTAAATTCTAAAATGTAAATCTCATAAACAAGTAAAAAATATAAAAAATATGAATTCGAAAGAAATTGAAATATTCATTCAGGACGTCAGAGATGATATTTCAAATAATTTAGACGGGTTACTTGGTTATTACGGATTTTTAGAAAATCATAACATAAGGAAAACTGTTATCGATCCTAATGATGAATCAAGTTTTTTTGATGGTGCTGTAGTTGTGGCATTGGATCAAAGATACTGTGAATTTTTTCGTAGTAAATTTAATACTGACATAGATGAAATTGTGCGGATAGACATTCTAGAGATTATAAAATCATATTTGCCTGATATACGAAAAAAGATCAAGAGTAAGTAATCATGTATAAAGAATATCAGTAATTTTCTATTCTTAATATTTTTGATAATAAATCTAGTCACGTATTATTTGTGAATAAAGTTCATTTAGTTGATCAGCAAGCTGGTCTTTTGTTTCACCACCATACGAGATTAAAATTCTGTCATCATCTTGAATTACATGATCATTTATACTGTTTACAAAATCACCATTAATAAAATATTTAAGCGAATAATCTTCGTTAGTACAGAATTGCCTGCCATCTGAAAAGATGTAACAATTTTCATCTATTCCAATACCTAGTGTTTCAAACAGGTAACCAAGTGTTACTCCTGATGAATGTCTATGAATTGTATTACCATCACTTTCTTCAAAATGGATCCAACTACTTTTTATTTGATATGTGGTAGCTGAGAAATCAAACTTGTCGCCAAAAATTCGTACCAACATTGATGCATGTTCATGCTCATCACCCAATTTTCCAGCTCCAGGTGGTGCACCTGGAGTATTACTATCCATAGTGATGAATGTATATGATGCATAGCCAATAATTAATCCAATTAATCCCAAAATACCTACAGCTAGTAGTGTGTTCTTTCGTTTTTGCTGTGAACGCTTTACAACAAAGTCTTCCCGTTTTTCTCGTCGCTCTTCTCTATGTTTTCTGCCCATACGATGAAAAATTCATATTTTTACCCTATATAACATATGAAATTGTTTGAATGTTTTATTATGTTACTAAAACACACGGACAGATCTTTATTTCAAATTTAATTTTAAGGGATTTTAGGAATTTGTTTCATTACCAATTGGTATTTCTATATTTAACCACAAGTGACCACGAGCCATAGTAAAATCATAGTTTTTTGTCTGAATACCTGTTTTTAGTAATTCAAAAAGTTCATCTGGCACATCTTCCCAATACTCATCACCAGTCTCTGCCTTCAGAATGTCCTGTTTTTGCATTTTTAGTAGCGATTGGTGTACTATATCGTCACTCAAATAGTCAGTTGCCTCATACCTGTCTCCAATAATGATTTCAAAATTAAATTTCATATTTTTTATCTGATATAGTTAATGCTAATATATTAATTGATTTTTCTTTTAATAAGCAGATTGTCATCATGTATTTTTTGTGATATGATAAGTGGAAAGTCTCCATACCATGAGATTTATCACGACATTGGTATTATAGCTATTTTGGATAAATATCCCATAGACAAAGGTCATTCTCTTGTGATTACAAAAAAACCATACGAAAAGTTAACAGATATGAGTAATCATGAGGTTGCTGAGTTATTTTCCAAAATACCAAAAATTGCAAATGCAATCATCAAGGCAACAAATGCTGATGCATTCAGCATAGCACAAAATAATGGAAAAGCTGCTAAACAAATAATACCACATGTACATGTTCATATAATTCCGCGATACAATAGCACCGGAACATTATGGTTAAAAAGAAAAATTCTAGATGATAATGAACTTGATGATTTGGCACAGAAAATACGGAATTGTATGGAATGATTATCTAACTAGAATAATTTGGGTTGTAACGAAGAATAGCCCCAATCTTACCAACACTCGCCAGCATTGATCCATGTTCAGCATTACCTGAAATCACTTCTATTTTTGTTCCAGTTTTTGCTGCAAGTAATGCAAGGTAATCTACAATATCTTGCTCATCTGTTTCAATGTTTGTTGCATTACAAGATGGACATGCAGAATTTTTAAATTCTGTTTTAGTTGATATTACTTTTTGCTGCTCAACAATTTTTTCTTGAATATCACTACATCTATTACATTTTGATTCAACTCTGTAAAGTTCTGTATTATCTGTAATTATCAGTGCTTCAACAATATTATTTTTTAAATGGTTTATAATATCATCAAGACCATAAATTCCTAATCCCGTATTACTGTTTATTTGCTTAAATAATTTTTCAACAATTTGTTTTTCTTCAACCATTCTAAAGTTAGAAAGAATTTCAGCAGATTTAGCAAAGGCCTCTCTTATCCCCTCTGAACCTGAATATGATGCATCTATAGTTGAAATAATCATATTTTGTAATCTATATTCCAGATATTCATTATTAACAAATTCCTCTTTTGTTGGTCCTGGTCCAGAAACAATAAGGCCCTTAATAGGATAAATATCAATAAAAAATTCTCGTGTAATATCTGCTACTCTGTTGAAGTAATATGTAAGTTCCATCTCTCTCAATTTTTGAAATCTTTTTGCAGACTGACCACCTTGTCTGTGCTTTCCAGCAACCCCAGAACCTGTTTCTTTTAGAACTTCAATTTTATCTGCGTGTAGCAATCCCCAGCCTGCGTCTTTAGCGTCTAATGCTAAAAATCCAATTAAATTATCATCTTTTAGCATATCATTTAGAATATCAACGTGAAAGTGATCATCGCATCTGTACAGGAATGTTTTAAGATCTTTTGGTGGGTCAATTTCAAAGGCTTTCACTATTTCACTCCCTGGTGGTCCACCACCTTCTCTCGGAAGTGCTCCGCAAAACATTACCAGACCTCTTTCTGGAGTTTTTTTATAGAGTTTTAATCGCTGTACAACTTTGGATAATGAATCAACTACATGTGTTCTAGTAAGATCAGATTTTATGTTATCAGCGGTGCCTTGTTCTTCCTTTAAAATAGTGATTACTTCATGAAGTTGTTTTCCTTTTGGTATATATACTGAAATCAGTTCAGTGCCGTGTCCCGCTATACTTGTTAATTCTTTGAGTGTTTTTCTAATTTTATAAAGTTTGACGGAATCATGTTTCTCAATTTTTATTTCAACCATTATTTTTAATTTGAATTTATGAATATTAAGGTAAATGTTTCAATGAATATTGTCATGGATAACAAATTTTATTTGTATCACATGAATATATCTGCATTTTCTGCATTCGATCAATTTCATTCAAAAAATTTACTATAACTTAAATACATCTTTTCAATTCATACGATTATTGCCTATATCAAAACAAATCTCTAAATCTATTACCAGTATACCATTATTTTCAATAATAATTCTTTCAGCAGTTTTTGTCTTTGGTTTGTTTATTGTAGGTTATGATCAGGGGCATATCTTTAGCCTTGTGCAAGGTGAACATGCTTATACAGAGCAATTTATTCATGAATTGACTCATGATATCAGGCATGCTGCTGGATTCCCATGTCATTAATTTAGATGTTATTTTTAATTATATTTCTGTAAAGTTTTACTCTTGAATTAATTGTGCTAATAGTGATATCAGCTTTTTTAATCCTACTTCTATACAGTTTTATTTTTTTCCCTTCAATCTTATCAAATTTCTCAATTGTTACGAGGGTTAATTTTTCAAGATTAACTAATGTTTTGTAAACATTGGATAATGATAATTGTGTTTCCTCAGAAATTTTTACTGCATCCTTTGGTTCGTCTACAATTGAAAATAAGATAGCATGTGAACAAACATGTGTTAATACCTCTATCACACGTTGGTTCATATCATATTCATCAAGCTCAAGTAAGGTTGGTTTTGGTAATGTTTTTTTCATTGTAATCAATTTGCAGATAGCCATAATGTTGGTTCTGTCTTTTTAATCAATATTTCTGCCTTTTTGATACGACTGCGGTATACTTTGAAGCGACGGCCACTATTTGATATATTGTATTTTTCAACTTCAATTAATGTTAAATTTTCTAATTCTGATAATTTCTTATAAACAGAGCTTAATGGAAGTTTTAATGACATAGAAATTGTACTAGCTGTTTTACCTTTTCTTACAATTGAAAAAATAATTGATCTTGATTCTGCATCTGCTAAAGATTCAATTACTTTTTGGCTAATATCATATTTTTTTAATTTTTTGTGTGTAATCTTATGCTCCATTAATTTTTTATTTATCTATCATATATAGACATATTCTATGTTCTAGGAATATAGAATATATGTATATGATGCTAATTATAATATTTTACGTGTAGAATTATGTTGTAATATTTTTTAATTCATTTTTTGCTTCAGCAAGTTTAATTTCTCTAGATATACGACGACCCATACTCATCGGTTCATCATAATTTAGTGCTGTATATGGTGAACCGTTAACATAAAGGTTGGTACCTGCAACAATTCTTGCTGAAAATTCAAATGTATGAAAATTAGCATTTTCATCATAAACACCTTCAATACAAAACGGACCATTCATACCAGGCGGGACAAGCTTAGATGATGCCTCAACAAAATTTTCACCCATAGTGTACACATTATCAAGTAATGATTCACGTAATACAAGTGGACTATTTGCAATAACATTGAATGAAGAAATTGTATCTGTTTTAAGTTGGTTTTCAGCTGGAATTCTAGATAACCCATCAATATCCGATTCATGTCTTTTATCAATTCCGAAAAATTCAAGTTCATTTTTTATGGGCGAATAGAAAAATTGGAGGTATGCTAAAACTCCTGAGAAATATTTTTGTATGTACAAATCATTATCGCCAGTAATTAATCCCTGTTTAATTAATTGGTCTCGTTTTTTATTATACTCTTGCTCACTAGATGCCAAAAAGTATCCTTTTCCACCTGCTGCACCATGTCTTTTTGCAATTACAAGTTCAGAAATTTCTTTTGGGCTTGAAATAGATTTGGGTACGTTTAATTTTGCCTCTTTCATCAACTGTTCTTTTAACAGACGATCAGATTCCCAGCGTAAAATGTACTTGTTACCAAAGATTGGTGTTTTTATAGATTCAATTTCTTCTGAACTCATTTGAGAAATTAATGTTCCATGAGGAATTAGTATAGATTCATTTTCTTGTAGCACACTTTCACATTTTTTTTCAGTTAACTCTGTAAACGAATCTACAATAATCATTTCATCAATAAATTTAAAGCGGCTATAAAGCCGTTCTCGCTTTTTTTCACATATTAATACTGTTTTGAATCCTTCATCTTTAGCACCCTTCAAAACTTGAAGTGCACAATGTGAACCCAAAGTTGCTATTGATGCCAAGTTATACTATATCATAGGATGCACTCAATATGAAACTATTTGTTAAAATATAATTTATTACGCTTGTAATATTCAATTTGTGCCTAAAAATATGATATAATATATTCTAATTGAAAATAGTTTTTGCATATAAAGAAGAGAATCTCATTTATAGTGGTTTTATTTTTCCTCTTATATTGCAGATCTCTACATCCACTACATTGATAGATGATCCTGAACGACAACAGGCATTTCTTCAAATCATATCAGATCAGTTTTCTATGAAAATTATATCATCTATCATCCCAGAGGCTAAAACTGCAGTTCAGATAGGAAGAGAAACACACATTCCAATCAGTACAGTTTATCGAAGACTTCAACTTCTTCAAGAGAATAAAATGGTAAAAATTTCAGGAGGAATTAATAAGGTTGGAAAATTTTTTGTATATCAAAGTAAGATGCGGGAGATCTCAACTTTTTTTGATGGTAAATCTATGAGAATTTATGTTACACCGAACATTAATTTCACAATAGTGTAGCATATACTAAAAAAATTATAATAAATACCCATAATCAAAAATAAAATTATGATAGAAACCGAATTAGGAAAGTGGCGACGAACTCATTATTCAAATAATTTAGATCCTTCGTTAGCAGAAAAAGATGTTACCATTATGGGATGGGTTTCAAGTGTTAGAGGTCATGGAAACATATCGTTTTTAACTATAATTGATATAATGGGTGAGATTCAAATTGTTGCAAAGAAGGGTTCATGTCCAGATAATGTATTTGAGACTATTTCCAAACTAAAAGAACATTCGTCTATAGGAATAAAAGGGAAAATTATTGCATCTGAGAAAGCTCCAACTGGCGTTGAAATTTATCCTGAAGATCTTAGGGTGTTTTCTATGGTTGAAAAAATTCCTCCGTTTGATCCTTATGTTAAGACAATCAAAAATATTGATACAAGGCTAGAGATAAGAGCAATTGATTTACGCCGAGATAGTTTGAAAAAAATTTTTCAAGCACGTAGTGAAGTATTAAAGATAATTAGAGAATATTTTTATGAAGAAAATTTTATTGAGACAAATACACCAAAGATGATTGCAACAGCAACAGAAGGAGGAGCTGCTTTATTTCCAATTTTTTATTATAATAAAGAAGCATTTCTTGCCCAAAGTCCACAATTGTATAAAGAACAATTAACAATGAGTTTTGAAAAAGTGTTTGAAATTGCACCAATTTTTAGGGCCGAACCATCCAGAACAAACCGTCATTTGTCTGAGGCGATTTCAATTGATTTTGAAGAAGCATATGTTGATTATAATGATATTATGAAACGAATTGAACAGATTATAATACGTTCAATTTCAACAATGCAGAAATTTTCAAATGATAATTCTGGCACTAAATTTATAATTCCTGATTCGATAGATACCATTCCGGTATATACATACGCTGAGCTTTTAGAAAAAATTCAAGATAGTGGTGCAAAAACTCAGTGGGGGGATGATTTGTATCCAGCACAATTAAGCAAGATTGGAATAACTGGATTTTACTTTATTAAAGACTGGCCAATGGGCCCAAAACCATTCTACGTGAAAGTGAGTAAAAATGACCCAAAAATCTCAGAATCATTTGATTTGATGTATGGTGACTTGGAAATTTCTTCTGGTAGTACTAGGATTGAGAAAAAAACTGAACTTGAGGATAGAATGAAAAATAAAGGAATGAAAATTGATACATTTAGCTATCATCTTAATGCATTTGAGTATGGTATTCCACCACATGCTGGTTGTGGAATTGGTCTTGAAAGATTAATGATGGCATTGACAGGCACAGAAAATATTCGTGATACAACATTTTATCCCAGAGATGTTGATAGATTAACACCGTAGGTGAAAAATTTGGTTACTGAGGAAGAAATTGCACAGGTCGCAAAATTAATGAAAATTGAAATCGAAGATCATAGTGAACACGTAGAGAAGGTTCAAAAAATGCTTCAGTATTTTGATATTTTAGATAAAGCAAATGTTGAATCTGAAAAACTAGAAAATCCTGGGATTAAACTTGATAAACTTAGAAATGATAGATACATTTCATATGATAAAAAATTATTGAAGTTTCTGAAGATCTACAAAGAAAAATACGTTAAGGCTCCAAAGTTGAGTTAATTTGAATTTATCAATATCTGCGTTAGACTATCAAACAAGTATAAAAAATGGTGACTTTACTGTTGAAGAGTTCATTTCAAAATCAATTGAGAAAATAAATTCAGTAGATGATAATCTTCATGCATTTTTGTTGAAGATGAATGATTCAGCACTTGAAAAAGCAAAGGAAATTGATTGTAAATTAAAATCAAATCAGAACGTTGGAAAATGTTATGGTATGCCAATATCTGTGAAAGATAATATCTGTGTAGCAGGATATAGAACCACATGTGCTTCAAAAGTTTTGGAAGATTTTATTTCACCATACACTGCTACTGCTGTTGATAGATTGCAGTCAGAAGACGCAATTGTGATTGGCAAAACAAATCTTGATGAGTTTGCAATGGGTCTTAGTACTGAATATAGTGCGTATGGACCAAGTAAAAATCCTTGGAATACTGATTATGTTCCTGGTGGTTCATCAGGCGGAAGTGCAGTTTCTGTTTCTGCGAATGAATGTGTTGCTTCATTAGGCTCAGATACTGGAGGTTCTGTTAGAAACCCTGCAAGTTTTTGTTCGGTAGTCGGTTTAAAACCTACATATGGGCTTGTGAGTCGTTACGGTCTTATTTCATATGCTAACAGTATGGAACAGATTGGACCGTTAACAAAGACAGTAAAGGATTCTGCATTTTTGTTAAACATAATTTCTGGAATTGATACTAATGATAACACTACTAGAGATAAAGAAAATCAGGATTATCTTCAAGATATTGATGCTGGTATATCAGGGAAAAAAATTGGAATTGTGTCAGAAATGACAAGTAGTGAAGTGTTAAGTGATGAAGTTCTTAATTCTACTAAAGATGCAATTAAAACATTTGAAAGGATTGGTGCAAACTGTGAAAACGTGGAGTTACCAATGGTTCCTTACGCTGTTGCTGCATATTATACTATAACATCAACGGAGGCAGGGAGTAATCTTGCCAGATATGATAACATAAGATATGGTTATGATTTTAATTCAGAAGGTTTTGAATTCAATTCATACATTTCGCAAGCAAGAGACAAGCTTGGACCTGAGGTTAAAAGAAGAATGATTCTAGGTGGTTTCGTCCCATCTGCTGGGCACGCTGGAAAATATTTCCTAAAGGCATTAAAAGTAAAATCTAAACTGATATCTGAGTTAAAACCTATTTTTGACAAATATGATTTTCTAATCTCTCCAACTGTTCCTATCCAGCCGTTCAAATTTGGCGAGATTCAGGATCCTGTGCAGTTCATGAAAATTGATTATAACACTGTGACATCCAATCTTACTGGAAAACCTGCAATATCAATTCCATATAAGATTGTAAATGGTTTACCAATTGGAATACAAATAATGGCAGACAGTTTCAAAGATCATTCTTTGTTGCAAGCAGCATATGCCTTAGAAAAAACTGTAGAGTTACCAGAGGCGCTAATTTAATGACAAAAATTGGTCTTGAGATACATTGTCAGCTAACAAAACTTGAAAGTAAATTATTTTGTTCCTGTAAGGCGGATTATAGGGAATTTGAACCAAATATGAATATCTGCCCAATCTGCATGGGAATTCCAGGTTCGTTACCACTATTAAATAAAAAGGCAGTTGAAAAAGCTACACTAATTGCCATGGCACTTGATTGTAATACTCCACCACAAATTGCATTTTTTAGAAAAAATTATTTTTATCCTGACTTACCAAAAAACTTTCAGATTACTCAGCTAAATCCTGATGGGTATGATAAGACCAGCATTGGTTGGGAGGGTAAAATTACTGTAGATAATAAGGAAATACGGATAAGAAGAATACAGCTTGAAGAAGATCCTGGTAGACTGATTTATGAAGGCGCTACTGAAAGAACTAAGGTAACACTAGTTGATTATAACAGAGCTGGTACACCATTAGTTGAAATTGTAACAGAGCCAGACTTTGAAAACCCACACAACGTAAGAAACTTTCTTAATATACTTTCAGATTTGCTAGAAAACTTGGGTGTTTCTGATCCTGGACTTGACGGTGCAATGCGTGCTGATGCTAACGTTTCAATCGAAGGTGGGCCAAAAGTTGAAATAAAAAACATTGGTTCATTTCATGATTTAGAAAAAGCAGTACATTTTGAGATAACAAGACAACAGAGTCTTACTGAACGAAAAATTGAAATCATTCAAGAGACCAGACACTGGGATGATAGACGAAAAATTACTATTTCGTCAAGAACAAAAGAGGAGGAAGAAGAGTATAGGTATCACCTTGAAGCTGATGTTCCATGGGTCAACATTGATCAAAAAACAAAAAAAGAATTGCAGGAACAAATGCCCGAAAGTATTAGCACAAAGAAAGATAGGTATATTTCAAAATATGGTATTACATCACAAGTTGCAGATATACTAGCATCAGACAAGTATTTTTCTGAACTTTTTGAAAAAGCAAATAATGAAACAAATGCAAAGGATATTGCAAATATGGTTACAACAGATATTATGGGTTTACTTGATACACGTGAAAAGCGTGAATCGTCAAAACTAGAAGCGGAGCATCTTTCTGATTTGGTTGAATATATCAGATCAAACAAGATTACAAGATCATCTGCAAAATTAGCTCTAGATGAGATTATAAAAAATGGTAAACCGCTGTTACAGATAATTAAGGATCTTAATTTAGGTCATATTTCGGACGAGTCCACATTGTCTGGCATTATAGCACAAGTTCTAAGCGAAGAGGTAAAGGCATCTGAGGATGCCAAACAAAATCCTGAAACAGTTAACTTTCTGGTTGGGAAAGTTATGCAAAGAACACATGGAAAAGCAGATCCAGAATCAACATTGGCACTACTGAAAAAAAATCTTGGTATTAAATAACAATTATAATAATTTTCAAATAAGTAATTCAAATCATAATATTACGCATTAATTAATCAAAAATGCCGAATCTAGAAAAAAGATTGAGAGTGTGGTTAGACTGGAACATTGATTTATTTTTTAGAAGAGACATATCCAGATATGGATTTAAGAGAAATACTTTAAAAGAATATCAAGATTTAGACGAGGTTGATGATGTATGGTAATGTATTATAATTTTTCAATAGATTTTAAGATTTTAAACGCAATTTTTTCAAACTGAGTTTTTCTTTCCATTGACACTAATAACACATCATTTTTTATAGGAAAACTCATCACTATAAGTTTCTCACGAAAAGATAATGAAAATTTTACTTTTCCAAGTTCACTATCAAATTCACTTCTCATTTTAACTCTAAGTGCAAGTTCCATGAATAACATTTCATCCTTTTTTTCATCTTCGAGTGCTTTTTTACTAGTAATCATACCGCCTGCAATTAGCCTGCCTCTAGAGTTAATTACACCAGCAAACCTAATTTTGGAATCGATTTTTTTAGCAAAATCACATAATTTATCATAATCCATACTTGATTGTTCTAATCGATCTATTTATTGCGATCTATTTACTAACAATTACATGGAAAATGAACCTGGTATAACTGATTATTATAAAAAAACAGCAATGTTTTGGTCTGATATGATAGCAATGATGTCATCCAAGCCTACAACATTATCTAGTGTAGGACCTTTACGCACACTTTCATCTAATTTAAAAAAGATAACAGCAGAGCTTACTGAAGCAAACAAGGAAATTGTGGAATTTAATAATTTCTTAATAGAATATTATAAACAACTAGCTGATACTTGGTCTAATGCACAAAAAGAGGTAACATCAAAATCAACTAAAATACCACAAAATGAGGAAGGTACTGAAGCATACAAAAGAGTCTGGATTGACATTTTTGAGAATAATTTTACAGGATTATTTGACTCTAAAAAATTCTCAGAAAATTATAACGGACTCATTTCCAAAGAACTGGAACTTTTGAAAAGATGGAATGCAGTAACTGATGTTATGTTAAAATCTGCTAATTTACCAACAAAGCAGGAAATAGATGAAATATATGAGGAGATTCATGCATTAAAGAATCGTATTTTTAAATTAGAATTAGATAAA
>Ga0208522_1000508_pt1 | contig 26400 bp, 25 predicted proteins | sample ETNtaG_25_FD_185763 | JGI IMG/M metagenome (GOLD analysis project Ga0208522, IMG submission 185763) | Marine microbial and viral communities from oxygen minimum zone, Eastern Pacific Ocean - ETNP201302SV86 (SPAdes) (version 2) | ecosystem: Environmental > Aquatic > Marine > Oceanic ... | reverse complement strand
CTTGGTCATGGCTGAGATGATGACATCGCACATCTCGCCGGCATTCAGGTTGGGGATGATGGGGTCCCAAGCGGACTCCACCCATACTACGCTGACGTCACTGGCCGCTTTCTCTGCGTCCCAGTCATCGTCCCCGCCTGCGCATCCGGCGAGACTAGCCGCCAGCATGCTCAGGGTAAGCATCATTGCTATCATTTTCTTGTTATACATAGTGTTCACACTATCCGTAGGCCCCGCGAGATACCTTCTGCATATAGAGATTGTTGATTATCTCTTTATAAGTAAATGTCGGAAAATGCACTTTATTGGCCGAATTTGGAGGTTATTGAAAGGGGATTTTTCTCCAATCTGAGATCGGTCTTCCGAGAGGATGAAGTTGCAACCTCCCTGCGCTGTGTCATGGAGGACCCATTGGACTATGCCTCTAGTGGGGTCGACATAGACCTAGAGGGTAAAGCTGTGGCTAGCCTAATCGGATCATTGTCTCGCTCAAAGAGAACCTCAGGGGAACTAGGGGCCCCAGTTGACCTGCCGGGTGGGTTCGGCGGGGTTATCGAATTCGGTGAATCCTGTCTTGCGTTAGCTACTGATGGAGTGGGCTCCAAATTGCAGATTGCCAGTGAGGTTGGCGAACTTGGAGGGGTTGGTTTCGACTGTGTCGCTATGAATGTGAATGATTTGATTTGCGTCGGAGCCGAACCCCTTGCCTTTGTAGACTACATCGCCGTCCCTGTAGCGAATCCAGGTGTCCATGCTTCGCTTGGTCGTTCTCTCTCTAGGGCTTGCGAAACAGCCAGAGTTACTCTTGCAGGCGGAGAGACTGCGACTCTACCTGGGATCGTAAAGGAACTCGATCTCTCGGGGACTTCTCTAGGTTGGTTCCCGAAAGGGCAGGGAATCACCGGCCAGAATCTTATCGAGGGGGACGTGTTGATTGGTCTGCCAAGCAGTGGTATCCACTCAAATGGGTATACCCTGGTTCGCGCAGTGATTGATAAATCTGGGTGCTCACTGGAAGATTTCTGCCCCTTCGACCCTAGTCACGATTCTAGGAGGATTGAGAGGTTTTCCGGTAGAGATGGGGCCATTACTCTAGCTGAAGTGATGCTGAACCCAACTCGAATCTATGTTAATCCAGTAGTAGATCTTGTTTTGGAATCTAGACGCAAGGAGAGTTTTGTTGAGGTTGGGTCGATTAAGGCGATAGCACATATCACAGGAGGGGGTTTGTCCAACCTTCTTCGGCTCCATGACAAGCTTGGGTGGCACATCGACGAACCCCTAGACCCCCAACCCGAGTTCGAGTGGATTTCTGAGGTTGGATCGGTCACAGCATTGGAGATGTATCGGACATTCAATATGGGTATGGGGATGGTGATTGCTATCTCGGAGAATAATTCTGAGTTAGTTGAAGAATGGCTTTGCGAACGTCTTCCAGGAAGCAGAAGAGTAGGGAGAGTTGTCGATAATGGTAGATTAGTTACTCACTCGGACCCTGATGTAATCTTCTCTCACTACTGATTGTTGGCCAATTCCTTTTGTTAGGTCCTCCTCCGGGAACCATGTCAATTGACGATGGGAGTGTCCCTCATAGAGAAGGTAGGACCCTAATGCTCCTCCCAAATCTCCCAGAGAAAGCGCAGGGGCCGGGCACAAAGGCCTCGGGGAAGGTGTTCTACAACCCAGCGATGTCAGGTAGCAGAACTAGGAGTGTTCTCCTGTTCAGGCATGCTATGGAAGAGGGTTTGCTCGGAGACGGGATAGTGTATGCACTTGATGGCCTGACTGCATCTGGACTCAGGGCGCGGAGATGGTTGAACGAACTGTCTTCGGAAAAATCCAGCAGGATATCTGCAACAATTGTAGATCTCGAGGAAGAGGCATTGAACTGGGCTGAGGCTTCTCACAGTGAATTTCCCCCTTCTCATGGAGAGGGGAGTCTAGAGTCTACGAAGGGGGATCTAAGAGTTGCGGTCTTAAGCAGCGGAAGGCACTGGGTAGATATCGACCCCTATGGGTCCCCGATACCATTCATTGACTCTGCCATGCAATCTATGGCTAGGAGTGGGGTGATGGAAGTTAGTGCGACCGACACCGCTGCACTGACAGGCTCGTCTAGAACCGCACTGATGAGGCGATACGGCGCTAGAGTAAGGACAGACAGCCTTGCTCATGACTCCGGGATGCGGGTAATGCTGGCCACATTCTCCCGAGTTGCTGCTAGACACGATAGGTCGATTGTTCCTCTGGTTTCGGTCTGGGACTCCCATCACCTTAGGGTTTCTTTCAGGGTTCTAAAGGGAATTTCTGCAGCGAACGAATTAGAAGAAAACATCGGTTGGAGAATCCATTCTCCGACAAGGGAGGAGGTATTGGCATCCATAGGTGCTGGGTTGCACCATGGGAGTGATGTCGAGTTGCTACCGATGCACTGCATGCTTCCTCTGGAATTCTCCATCGACAGAAGTGACCCCCGAGTCTCGGGTCCCCTGTGGGTGGGTCCGATAGGAGACAATAGGGCAATGTCATCGATGACTGTTGAGCGGGCACTGGAGAGTTGCGGCCCAGAATTCGCGGTTGATGATCCACTTGGATGGGATGAGCGGAGATTCGAAGTCGAGAGGAGGAAAGTGGCTAGGAGTGTGAGGCACATCTCAGAAGAATCTGAGGTGATTTCGGCCAATCATCTGGTTGTCGTGGACGACCTTGCTGCATGGCTAGGCACGGGCGCGCCACCGAGCCCGAGGAGGATAGTGGACATACTTGGGGAGGCAGGGCTGTCGGCAGGCGTGTCTAGCTATGGTAGGCCCTCATTCAGGACCAGCGCACCTTGGGAATACATTGTGAAGGCGGCTATGTCTATTCAACCGCCAATGTAGGACATCTCCACCCTGGGCAGAGAATAGGCATCGGATGAACGCTCCTCGCTGTACCTGTCTGACCTTCTAGTCCAGACTTCCGTAATCGCATCAGTCAGTTCGGTCTCATCGAGATTGTCTCGAATGAAATCAAACATGTCATGCCCTTGAGTGGAGAACAGGCAGGTGAACAGCTTCCCATCCGAGGATAGGCGAGCCCTAACACAGTCCCCGCAGAAGGGTTGTGAGACTGAGGAGATGAATCCGACCTCTCCTGAGCCATCAGAGTGAACCCATCTTGAAGCAACATCGGCGGGAGAAACTCGCTTCATCGGAACTAGGTCGAACTCCTTGGAAAGGAAGTCCAGAATCTCTGAGGTTGGGACGACCTGCCCCGGAGTCCAACCGTTCGTCCTTCCGACATCCATGAATTCGATAAATCGAACGACAACCCCGGTTCCTCTGAAATGTCTGACGAGTTTTGGTATCTCGGATTCGTTGACTCCTCTCTGAACCACGCAATTCACCTTCACAGGACCCAATCCTCTCCGTGTTGCCTCCGTGATTCCATCTAGGACATCACTGACTGGGACATTGGAATCTGTAATCCTAGAGTGTAAATCTTGGTCAATTGCATCTAGGCTAATGGTGACCCTGTCTAGGCCGGATTCTACAAGCCCCTTTGCCTGCTTGGATAGTAATGATCCGTTGGTGGTGAGTGCCACCTCCAATTCCAAGGAAGAGATTAGTCTTACGAGCTTCGGTAGATCCCTTCTGAGAAGAGGTTCCCCCCCTGTGATTCTGACCTTTTTGAGGCCTAATGGTTTGCATGCAAACACAAACTTCTGAATCTCCTCGTAGGATAGAATTTTACTCTTAGGTAGGAAGTTGTGCTCCTTTCCAAATCTCTCTCTCGGCATGCAGTATCTGCATCTGAAGTTACATCTATCTGTAACTGAGACCCTCAAGTCCCTCAGGGGCCTCCCCATTCTGTCTAGCGCCATGTGCGTTCGATTCGGTCTCAGGTGAATAGTTTGTCTGAAAGAGAACAGGTTGAAGAATGAGGCTTTGTTGCCTCTAATTAGATGCTGGAGATTACAGACAAGGCAAGAGAGATGCTGGACAAGTTCGCCGAGCAGGCAGATGATGACAATGTTGCACTCAAAATTGTAATTCTCGGACGGGGCCCCAAGGGCTTCCAATATGACTTGCAACTTATCGGGAGAGAGGATGCTCTAGAGGATGACGTGGAGATGGAAGTCGACGGGATGGTGGTCTTCGTGGGTTCAAGAAGCGCACCATACCTAGAAGGGACAATTCTTGACTACAAAGAGACCCTTATGGGAGGTGGTTTTAGTTTCGAGAACCCGAACCCACTCTGGATTGATGATGTGTCAAAGTCCGTTGCTGAGGTAATCGAAAGCCAGGTAAACCCACTTGTCGCCTCTCACGGTGGGCATGTGGACCTAGTTGGAGTTGATGATGGAAAGGCAATGATTTCCTTCGGAGGAGGATGTCAAGGATGTGGAATGGTGGATGTAACTCTTAAGGAAGGGATAGAGGTGATGATTACCGAAGGAGTCCCGGGGGTTTCTGAGGTGGTCGATATGACAGATCACGATGCTGGAACTAATCCATTCTACTAATCAGTAAATCATTGGGACATCGTCCTCGTCGTCTCCGGAATCTGGTGCAGGAAGGGCATTAGACTGGGCTCTCTCGAATGCCTCGCGAACCCTTTCTTCGATATTCCTCGCATCCTCCAATAGCCCTTCTATGGGAACCTCGACACCGACCAGTTCACTCAGTCCCTCCACAGCAATCAGAGCTGCCCTTGCATCGGGATACATGGGATTACATTCGGCCAATAGGGCTGTGACATCTAACCCTCTCCTCTCTCCCTCAGCGATTAGGTATCCTGCTATTCCGGTCACTACTCCCTGCTGAATCCTCTGAATGCTGGAACTGTCTAGTTGATTGCGTCCGATTGACGTGGATGACACGCCCCATAGTTCGCTATCCTCCTTGATGCCCAAGTCATTGCTTACCACTCCATCAATCACAACCAAACGGTCAAATCCCCCTTTGGTGAACCACTCAAGAACGGTATTTGCAAAGTAGATATCGTGTTCACTGGGAAATTGAATCTCGGATGTAAAAACACCGATTCCGTCCCCTTGGTATACTCTAACCGGGTGCTTTGGTACCGAATCATGAATTAGGGCCACTGCAGGGAACTTTGGATGCAGCACTGTCCCCATTGGGCTGAGTTGAAGAGAGCCGATTAGGTGAGACGTGGCAATCACTCCCACAGAGCCCACGGTAGAGAATCCACATACTGCCGTTCCTCCTAATCGTGATGGATCTGCCTCCGAGTGCAGGACCAGTGGGTAACCGCCGTCAGTTTCCTCGCTCACGACCCATCGTTAGGCAGGCGCTCTTTGAATCTCACGGCTCGATGGGTTTTGCCGACATGTAAAGGAAATAGAGAAAAAAATAACCTGATAAGTGCTGTCTCGTAGGAGTACCCATGTCCACAAAGACTCCTAAAGAACTGGGTGGCATTTTCCTACGACTTGGATCACAGGACATCAACTTGGCAGATTACACAAGAGAAGCCAGTGATCGTTGGCTGAAAGTAACCAATCAGGATACGTGGTCATCGACACTTTCGAGGGTTAGGGTGGCTAGGCAAGAGGCCTTTGAGAGTACTTTGGAAGCCGTCCGGGCCAGTGGCTTCCCTGATAGGGGCTCATCATTCGCGAGGCTTCTGGACTCATGTAGCATAGAAAACAAGTCTGACGTAATTCTAGCGGCGATTCAATACATGAGATCGGTTGAGAAAGAAGGAAATACTCCCCCTCGGGAGATTAGACGACTGATTGAAGAGACAGGGAAGTGGCCCAAGAGATCCATCAAGAAATGGAACGTATCATTGTACATAGGGAGAATGTTAGAAGGTGGGGTTGGTGGTGTCGGCTCGTTCTTGGAGTATCCACGAAGGAGGCCCCGGAAGAATGCGTACGTCGTTCTGACAGAATCTGGTAGAGACCATCTGGACAAACTTTCTCTGAAGAGGTGAGAAAATGGCTGAAGGAGGGAAAGATTGGTCATTCACTTCCCATGTTGGTGAGGACCTACGCGGCATCAATTTGTCTGGAGGAAATCTCCGTCGTGCTATTCTAGACAGAGCGGATCTGGAAGGAGCAGATTTGTCTGGAGCAAATCTACGCAACGCATCGATGAAAGGAGCCAATCTGATGAAGGCAGCACTAGATGGTGCTGACTTACGAGGAGCTAGGATGGTGAAGGCCCGTCTTGGGTTGTCGAATCTACAGGGGGCTAGGCTCGACGGAGCGGATATGCGAGGTATCCGGGGAAAGTATGCTGTCTGGAGAGGTGCCAACTGGTGGGATGCAATTATGGATGAGTCGCTGACCAAGGCACTTTCGAAGAAATGGCCTAAAGACTAGGTTATTGTTCCCATCTTTGCTAGTCCTTCTTTCATCCATTCTGGCACTTCCAGCTTCGACTTGACTTGGCGCATGTCAGTACACACAGTGACCTGGTCGGCCATCCAGCATAGCGTTCCATCTTGATTGTGGAATTCGTAGTGCCATTGGATCGAGGTCTTTCCAATTCTGGGAACGGTGAGTGTGCACTGCACTATGTCACCGTAGGAAACAGGATGCATGAACTGGGCCTCGCTGTGGACCAGTGGGAACGCAATCTTGTGAGTCGATAGGATTTCGTTATAGTGCAAACCGCATGAGAACTCCCAAGACTCCTCGTAAAACCTGTGGGCCAAATCCCAGAACCTTGGATAGTAGACAATTTTTGCTAAATCCACCATGGGGAAGTCGACTCTCCTCTCCGAAACGAATGCCATACTGTCTCGTGAGTGGGATTTGGCTTGAACCTAACTAGTTCCATTATTGGCGGACCCACCGCGATTCGAACACGGGTTTCCAGCTCCGGAGGCTAGAGTGATATCCAGGCTACACTATGGGTCCAAGAAGACACCACGGGTCGGGACTAATTGAAACGGTCGCCTACTTCGTTGGTTGGCGGACCCACCGCGATTTGAACACGGGTTACAAGCTCCGCAAGCTCATGTGATATCCAGGCTACACTATGGGTCCAACGACTATTGGACTGTAGGACCCGGCTTAATCCCGACGGTGAGAATTCACATTGAGAGAGGAAGGATGGTCTTCCAACTCGGCTCCGCGAGCTTCTTAGACTTTGGTCCCAATCTTGGATTTAGGGTCTTATGAGTGAGAACCCCGTGCATTCCCTGAACATTGAATTTTACTCGAAGCACGACCATACGGTCCCTCTCAGCAGTCGTGACCTGTTCGGTATCGAGCTCGAATGTAGAGGATGGTTCTCCGGATTCGTTGGTCAGACTAAGTGTCGAGCCCGACAAACTGGCTCTAGGAGAGAAATCGAAGTCTTGTGGGTCATTCATGCTTACCTTAGCATCTATGACCAAGCGGTCACGAATGGATACCTTGGTAATCTCGAATGACTTTGCCATGACACGGCCAGTGACTAGTGGTTGAAAGGTCTTCGCTCAGGAAGAATCAGACGCTAACTTCGCTGACTCTAAGCACCAAAATGACGAATTGTGCTTCTAGGACCCAATCGTTCCCTTGGTCTGGGTCTACACCATCCACTGGAGTATCTGGGTCGCATTGCAGCGCTGTGATTGTCCAAAACCAATCGCCTTGACCGAATCGACCATCAGGGGCATCTAGTAGAGTAGCCTCCAACTCTTCCTTTGAGTTTGCGAAAACAGTGTAATCGGACTGAGGTAGAGGGTTCATTTCGTTCCTCTCTATTGTTGCTGAGGCATTCTGAGTAATGTTTTCTTGAGTAGTGGCGACACCATAGGACCATCCTGAGGAGGGGACGTTGACGTCCAGAGTGAAATTGTCCTCGGGCCATGTGATTGGTAGGATGTCTCGAGACAGTGACAAAGTTGCTGTCACCTCCATCAACCTGGCCCCCTCGCCTGGTTGGAACTGAATCTCGTGAAAATCTCCTTGCTCCAGATACCCTGACCAATCGTAATCGACGTGCATCTCCTCCCAGACAACACGGAAAGAGCGGGAGATGACTCTAAGTGTCCAAAGAGTCGTGTTTGTGCCTCCACTATCGTCAGAAATCGTGACCGCTCCCGTGATATTCCCTGCTTCAGGGACAGTGAGTCTTGTTACTGGTCCGCTTCCATCACCGTCATTGAGTGGGTTGCTATCTCCATCTGAATCTGTGTTTGCATCGAAGTCCCAGGCAATCTCCAGTCCACCCCCCTCTGGGTCGAAGGAGTCACTCGCATCCAGCCTAGCCTCTTGGCCCGTCTTCACAAAGTCGGGTAGGTTCAGAACAATCTCTGGAATCGCGTTGACGAAGATGTTGAGGCTTGCCGAGTCAGATGCCCCGTTGTCATTGAATACCTCTACAGACACTTCGAAAATTCCTGCCTTGTCGAAAACATGGCTAATGACGCCCTGTTTGGTAGTCTTCGTTTCTCCATCTCCGAAGACCCATTTGTATTCATCAATTATCGTGGGTTCTGGAGTTGTGGAAGCGCGGGCATCGAAATTTACGGTCTCCCCAGAATTGATTGTGTCTCTATCGGAGCTAAGACTTGCATTCGGACTACCGGGCCCAATCCCGCCACAGCCTGCGAGAGATTGGGAGATTAGCAGGACAATCAAGAGTGTCGTGACTCTTTGCCCGCCCTCTTTCATGTTTCTAGAAAGATAAGGCCCCTCATATGGGTGTTGGATGGAAGAGTTGGGGTGGGCCCTTTGGTAGGGTTCATGGGTGGTGGCGAGAGGGGAGTTTTGTGAATCAGGGAATTCTGGATGGGATGAGGGTACTTGGATTCGATTTAGAGACCACAGGATTCAATCCAAGGAAGGATAGGATTGTGCAATTTGCTCTGGTAGGTAGCGATTCTGATGGATCTCAAGTCAACTTCCATTCACTAGTTGACCCAGAATGCAAGATTCCCATGGAGTCGAGCAATGTGCATGGAATATTGGATGATGACGTCCGGGGGGCGGGTAGATTCGAAGAACACCTCGATTCAATGGGTGAACTGATTGATGGAGCGGTGATTGTCGGTCACAATGTTGTCGCATTCGATTGGAGGTTTGTAGAAATGGAGTGCATTAGGATTGGCAGGGAGGCCCCACAACCACTTGCGATTGTCGATACGTTGGTAATTGCAAGGAGAATAGGGGTTCCTGGTCGACATAAACTTGGGACACTATGCGAACGATTTGGTATTAGGCTGGAAAGATCCCACAGAGCGGATGCAGATGCAGGGGCATCGCTTCTTCTTCTTTGGAAATTAATGACGGCATACCCAAGTGAATTCAGTGGCTCCACACAAGAGATATTGGACTCAATCGGAAATCAATCATAGTATTGGTGACCAGGGCAAGATCTCTGACCAATCACCCATATGGACAATCTTGCCACCTACTCTAACGCTCCCTAGGAAAAGGTCCCCTTCTAGTTCATCTTGCCCCAATTTCTTGATTTGTTCTAGTGCTTGGTCCTTGAGTAGCGCGCCGAATCGATGGTTCGAACCTTGCAGATCCCCTGCTTCGCCAATGGGAGTGGTTCGTTCGAAAAGTGCCGCACCTGACTCTTGGTCAAATCTCACCAGACGGACTACTTCATCCCTGAACATCCCGCCTTGATTGAGTTCCCCCTCAAACCTAGCAATCCACCACATTGGGCACCAAGACTTCCATTCACAGAAGGAGCAAGAATCTTCGCTAGGAGTCGCGCTAAAGGGGGTTTCAGACAGTTTCATCATCTTCCAAGCCTCGATTGCTTCATCCAATATCGATGGGCCATCTGCGCCATAGACTGTCTGATTCGAAGAGTACCAACCCTCGGCTCGAATCGTTGGATGGTCAGGATTCCGCTGCTTCATTAGATCCCTGTAGAATAGCAACTGTCTACTGACTTTCTCACTGAGTTCAGTATCCGGGGGCCTTCCGGTCTTAAGATCGGCAACAATCCAATCCTTTTTCTGTTCGGACTCCAAATCGAGTACTAATAAATCGAGTCTTCCCAACAGTCTCCCGCAATCAGATTCGAGAGTATCTTCCGTTGCGAGAATTATTTCCTGTACCTGCCTCCAATTCTGAATTGTTACCTCTGGGAGTTCGACCTTGGGTAACATGGCCTTCTCGAAGAGAATACTCAGTGCCCCAACCAGTCCTTCGAAAGCCTTCGGAAACATCTCCGACTTCCATCTTGGATGTCTGGGGGTCTCAATGAACTCTTTTCTCTCGGCCTCCCAGTTCACTTCTAGGATCTCTTTAGCGGTAGATTGGAACCAACCATCTTCATCCCCCTTTCTGTTTGAAAGATCAAGATTACACAAATCCTCAACAGAGTTGTGAATCGCAGTACCCAAGGAAGCAGGCATGCTTGCCTTGCGAGGAAGTCTCTGACGAGAAAGCCAATACTTCCTAGGACACTCCTCAAACCTGTTCCAAGAGGAAGGGGAAATCTGGTAATCCTCCGAGTTCGCGCCCATCTTATCCCAGTCCTGCGGGATTGAGGCGGATGGTGGCAACGGTTAACACCATTGAGTGGATTCTAGATTCATGGCGGAGGCTCCTCTTGTCGAGGTTGACGAGGGGGTGAACTCATCTGGGGCTCTACTAGTGAGTTGTTTCCCATCAGTAGGATTTGTCAGTAGTATTGTTGCACACTTCTTAGTAGAAAAACTAGAGTTAGATTTGGTTGGAGGGGTCAGACATCCAAATCTTCCTCCAGTATGCCTAGTGCAAGATGGAAAGCCTCTCCCACCATTGAGATTCTATGCTGGCGAGCCAATCTGCAATATGGAACAGTGTGACAAGGTGGTTCTGATTGCCTCAGAGATTCAGATTCCGGCTGAGCTTAACCTGCCGCTTTCCACAAGCCTCATTGATTGGATTGGAAAATCCGGGGTGAGTTCGACAATCATGGTCGACTCCTTCGCACACGGGATAGAAAGCAGTCACAGTATTTTCGACGATGATGAGGGGATGGATTCAATGCTGGGAATAGGATCGACTGACTCCACGCACAAACTCCTGAAAGGAATCGGCGTTCCACTTCTGAAACAAGGGGTTGTTGGAGGAATGACGGGTGTTATGATGGGTGAATGCAGAAGGAGGGGGATAGACGCATTGGCAATCCTTGCCGAATCTGATGGTGAGATAGGTCAGGGTACACTTCCTGATGCTCGCGCTGCGGCCAGGATTATCGGATGTCTGGACGGGCTACTTCCGGCTGTTCAACTTGACCCAGAGCCGCTGATGGAAGAGGCTCAGAGGATTGAGGGACAGATTAGGGAGATGATGGCGCTTCACCTGAATCCTCCTCAAGACGGTGGTAGTGGTTCTTCTGGGATGTATGGATAATCAGAACTCCCCTAGGGTGGCTTGCCTCTCTTCTGGCAAATCCTCGAGGATTGAGCCACCTAGCATTTCGTCCAACTCGGACTCGGAGATTACACGAACCCCCAGTCTGTTCGCTCTTTCCAACTTAGAGCCTGATGACCCTCCAGCGACTAGGAAGCTCAAGTTCCCAGAGACGGAAGAGACGACTTTGCCTCCTTGTGACTTAATCGAGAGTGAAATTTCCTTTCTGGGTCTGCTGAGTGTTCCTGTGATGCAGAAAGTTGAGCCTGAAAGTAGTCCGTCGAGTGAGATTTGCTCACCTTCGATTATCTCAATCTGACTATGCAAATCGATGATGGTATCCTTCCTGTCAGAAATGCCATCTAGGAGTAGATTTGCCACGGTCTCTCCGACTCTGTCTATTGAGACCAGCCGCTGGATTGCTGAATCCCTGTCTTCCGTCAATTGAATTAGTTCCTCGAGAGTTTTTACCTCGGAGCAAACCAATGTAGCTATCTCGGGTCCGATCCGTGGAAGCCCGAGGGCCGAGATGAATGTGCTGAAGGTCATGGACCTTGTTGAGTTGAGCTCCTCCAGAACGTTGCTGACTGACTTCTCTGCCATCCTCTCTAGGTCTATGAGTTCCTGCTCACGGTCCTCTAGACGGTAGAGATCCGCCAAACTGGAAACCAATCCAGATGAGCAGAGTTGTTCTGCTAACTTCTCACCTATTCCATCCATACCTAGTTTTCGACACCAGTATAGTATGGCTCGTTCAAGGCGCGATGGGCAATCGATGTTTGTACACCTGATGAATGCGCCGTCCACAATAAGTTCGGTCGAGCAGCGTGGGCAATTCTGAGGCACAGAGACCTTGGATCTCGAGGGGAGAGTTTCTGAGAATGGGGTTCCGTCGGCATGGAATCTACCCGACAAGTCATCTTCAACGGCTGGGCCCATTACCTCTGTGATTTTGGGGATGACATCCCCTCTTCTGACTATTCTAACCCTATCTCCTACCATAATGCCTAAGCGCTCGACCTCTCCCTTGTTGTGGAGTGTGGTATTTTCGACAGTCACTCCCGAGACGACTACTGGGGCTACTCGGGAAACAGGAGTGACGTTTCCCGTTCTGCCGGTTTGCCAGAAGACGTCCATTAGTACCGTCACGGCTTCCTCCGGTGGGAACTTCCAGGCCAATGCCCATCGTGGGTGGTGTGCGGTCTCTCCCAGAAGGGAGCGTTTGTCCAAGCGGTCCAACTTTACCACAACCCCGTCAATCTCCCACTCAGCGGAGTCACGTGACTGGAACCATTCACTGGTCACAGCTAGGATGGCATCGGTGGTGGAATTGTCGTCTTCTCCCGAGACGACATTGTTTCCCGCCACCTCGATCCCCATCTCGCTAATCCAAGAGATGACTTCTGAATCGAGTTGAAAATCTGGTGGGCTCGGGCTATCCGGGTGACGATTCTGGTCGCTTGGAAACTCTACTCCGTATGCTAGGAACTTCAAGTCCTCTGGACTGCCCTTCCCCGCATCTACATACTTCTGACGAAGTGCTCCTGCTGCGAGGTTTCTGGGATTGGGGGCGACTTCGGAATACTTCTCTCTGAAAACCTGCAGAGGCATTACAACCTCTCCTCTTACATGGCAATCCCCCTTCCACCTAAGGCTCTCTGGTACGTTCATCATCCTCCTAGCATTGGCGGTAACATCCTCGCCCCTTCGTCCGTTACCTCTTGTTGCAGCCCTGACTAGTCGACCTCTGCGATACTCCAGAGAAAGGGCCGAACCATCGAGTTTCGGTTGACACACGAACCTCCTTCCCTTGGCAGTGGTCTCTGTCACGAAGTGCGCTACCTCTTCGTCCGAGGTCGCCTTGTCCAGACTCATCATCCTAAACAGGTGGTCGACCTTTACCGAACCTGGTGGAGGATCTGAACCAACCCTGCTCAATTGTGGGTGATCTGGTGAAAGGGTCTGTAATTCCTCCCTCAGTGCATCGAAATCGGCATCGGAGATTTTCGGTTCTGCCTTGTTGTAGTAAAACTCTGAGTGCTTCTCCAACTGCTCTGCCAGCCAGTCAATCCGGCCATTGGGGATGTCCTCTTCAGTATGGTCAGCACCCATGATGATGCAAAGGGGGCGAGGGCCTTCAAACTGACCTTTTGCCTTTGTAAAACGAATGGTGGGCCTGCCAGGATTTGAACCTGGGTCGCGCGACCCCCAGCCGCGAAGTATAGGCCAAACTAACCTACAGGCCCCAATTGGGCTCACTGCGAGAGAGCAATCAGTCAAAGCCCTGACGGAGCCTCATTGCTGCCTTTCGATGCTGAACGGAGCTACCTCGTCGATGAGATCGATGTGTCCAATGAACATGCGCCTGCAGCAGTACCTCTCAAAACCAAGGTCATGGAGAACTTGGCCTAGATCCTTGCCCTCTTCGACTGCGTCCAAGAATTCCTGATACTTGTGAGCAATCACCTTGCCACAACTCCAACATCTTACCGGAATTAGCATTTCTCTGACCTACCTGTACGACTTCTGCCACTTCTTACGAGCGCCTCGTCCCATTTGATGCTTGGGCTCCTTTCTTCGAGGATCGTTAACCAGAATCTTCCTCTCGAATCTGACAAACTCATCCCTTAGTTCCTCGTCATCGCCCTCGGCTCCGTCGTTATATTCCACCAGACCACGGGCTATTGCAGTACGAATGGCATCGACCTGTCCCATCTGTCCTCCGCCCTGCACATCGACAGAGATATCCACTCTGTCAATCCTATTCATGGCTTCAGCAATCCTGATTGGTTCCAGAGCCTTTCTTCTTGCTAGTTCGGGTTCCATGATGTGGATGGGTTTTCCATTGACTCTCACTCTTCCCTTGCCTGGTTTGAGAGTTGCACGGGCAATTGCGGTCTTGCGCTTGCCGCTAGTGTTGACTATCTTGATATTCTTCTTCTTAGCCAATTCACTCACCCCCCCATCTCGATGCTTCGACTCCCAGGTGGGAACTAATCTCGCCAAGTCTCACAAACTTGTTGGGAGTGTTGCGTACGATGTTCTCTGTTGAGCCCCATTCGTGTCCCTCTGGGAGATCATCTTTCGAGAGATTCTGAGGGGTCCCAATCATGACTCGGAGATCCCTTAGGGCCCCTCTTCCGCTGCTGTTCTTCTGATAGGGAAGCATCCCTCTCACGGTCCTCTTGATGATCTTGTCTGGCATTCTTGGGAAGAATGGCCCCTTTCTTGCGTGGTTGAGTTTGTATTTTGCTCTGTAGTCACTTAGGACCTTAGTCCGGGGTCCGGAAACAATTGCATCCTCGGCATTGATGATTATGACTCGCTGCTGCTTGCCTGACTTCCTAGCTGAAATCATTTCCTTGGCAACCCGACTGGCTAGTCGGCCGAGAATCTTGTCTGTGGCATCGAAGACCATGGTTGACTCAGACAAGGATTCGCACCCCCTTGCCGTTTGGGTTCTCGTCCATGAGCTCCCTGATGCTGAGTGTTCGTCCCCCAGATGCCTCGATTTTGACTTTGGCACCGTCACTGAAGCTGAATGCGGCAATCGTCTGACCACCGCTAATCTCTCCACTGCCGAGGACCTTTCCTGGAACGAGTACGGTCTCCTTTTTTGCCGAGTTTCGAGAAATGTGGCTCAGATTTGGCTGCGCCCAGTTTTTCCTGCTGGACTCCAATCTAGATGCGGTGTCTCTCCAGATTGGGGAGCCTGTAGAACGGCCGTGGTTCTTCAGATCCCCTATGAGGGAAACCAGAGCTGCATTGGTCTTCCTGTCTGGCTTGCTCATAGCTTCCCCCCATGGTTAGGTAGCGCGGCCACCAAAGTCGGTGTTATGAATCCTGCGGGCGCCCCTCTGGGGCGTAGGTGTAGCACCAAACCCTCGGCTGTCTCAAATCTTGAACGCATCATCTTCCTCGGTGTCATCAACGCCGGCGAACCTAACATTGCCCTCGGCATCCACAAACTGACCAGCCCTTACGGACTGCCCGTACAGAGAAGACTCGCTTGTAGATGCCCTGTTCAGCATACTGTCTCCCAATGAACTGTTCATCCTACCTATTATCGATTGGAAAATCTGTATCGCCCTATCCCTGTCCTCGGAGCCGATTTCATGGTCTGAGTACCGAGCCTCCTCGAAGATGGAGAAGAACATGTCGAGTTCCTCGGGTGGAACAATCCCACCTAGCATGTTGTTAATCACATCCTCGAACTCTCTAGTGGTTTCGAAGACTTTCTTCATTGCCCCTCTCATCCTGAAGTACTTGATGAGGTCCTTGTAGCATGAGAAAATAGCTTCAATGTAGTTGTTTGAGGCTTTGAGAGACATTAGTGCGTCAGTCAGAATGCCTCGTAGAACCTCAATCTTGCGACGCTCTCTGTAGTTGTTGTACATAATGGCGCCGACTAAGGTCACTGTGGACAATGAAATTCCGGCCAAGACTAGTACTTGGGTCGTCCAAAGACCTCCGCTACTCGACGAAAGGGGCTCTCCCAGTTTGATCTCGGGGGTGCTGTTTAGCCACTGCTCCACGAAGTACGGCTGGTTCGCGTCTGCTGATTCGAAGTGAACTAGAACCCTCCATTTTCCTCCGACTGCGGTCCATTCTGGATGACCAGGAATCTCCTCTCCCGTGTATGGGAATGAGAAGTTCGCAGAACCTCTCTCGTTTGTGATGAAGATCTCCACCCTTTCTGTTTGCCAACTCGATCCGTTCCAGAACTGTCTGTGGAACTCCACTCTCTGCCCTTCGACGGTGAGATCCAGTCTGTCTCTGAGAATAGCTACCTCTCCAGCAATTATCTCTCCCTCTTGGTAGCCAGTTGGGCTTGACCAGTGCTCCTTCAGAAGAATGTCAATCTTGCTTCTGACCAAGACCTCGACATCAACTATGGAACTGTTCAGAACTGGATTCGGTTCGAGTGCCTCGTAATCGCAGCCACCTGGTACGTACTTCTCTGGTTCGTAGGCTACCCTGACCGTCCTGAAGCCTTCGAGATTATTTCCGCTTGGTTCCACTCCCCTTCTACTTGGGTTATCGTCGGGGTCGGCTGAGTACCAGACGAACTCCCCTGTTCCATCAGTAGTGAAGGCTGTTGCCATGGGTCTGGTGTTTACCTCTGGATCGAGGTATATATTGACGCATTTGCCACCGACTGGTTTTCCGTTTGACTGCGAAAGTTTGGCATTGATGTGGAATGCCTCCTTGAGGTAGAGAACTTCGAATGTTGATCCGTTCGGGAAGGTGTATGTCAGGTAGTCAGATCTGAATGGACCCACTTCCGAGACATCTATCGTTGAGTTTGAGAAGACCGGGAAGAACATCGCTTGTGTCTTGTTTTTGTATCTGTAGCGATCGTTGTTCAGAGGATCCCAGGAGTTGTATTCTACCTTCACCTTGGCCATTCCTGCATCGACACCGGTCAGGGGGCAACTTATGTCAAAGAAGCCGTGCTCATCGGTTGCGCCGGGTATGCATGCCTCGATTCCCGTGTCTCCTACGCGGAATTTCATTCTATTCTCTACAGGGTCGAAGATCATCGAACCCATCTCGAAGGTGACCCTGATCTGTCTGTTGGATAGGTTTCCTCCCAATTCATCCGTTAATTGCCCGGTGACCATCATTGGCTTTTCAAGAACCTGTCCCGTGTTGGGATCTATCTCTGAAGTGTAGACTATCTGCTGATTCACATCAAGTTCTGTATTTCCAATCAGGCTAAATCCATCGACTTGGAACTGGAGCACCTTCCTGTAGTGGTCGCTGTTCAGAATGGTGACGCATGGGTCCCATGCACCCGATGTCGTCAGCATCCCAGAATCGAGGGGGTCGCAACCCTCGTGAGGGAGGTTCTCCTCGAACCTTAGAATCACGTTCACTGGACCGAAGCCATCGGGAAGGAATGAGTAGGGGTCGTCCTTCAGAAGTTGTGGATCGAGGTAACGCCCATATCCTATTGATCCCGAAGCGGGGCATTCTACCGAGACTATCTGCCTGTGTGTCCTATCCTCGAAGTCGATTCCCTCGAATATCACTGTAACGTTCCCGCCTAAATCGTAACCATCGGGATTTTGCATGTCTCCCGCGCAACTATTCAGGACTTGGCCTCCGTCTTTCTCGAATGGGGTTCTGTTGTCGTCGGTTACCACAGCCGTGAATTCCCAGAGATCGCCATTCGATCTGATGTTGGGACTCGTGCTCTGGACGTTGATGAATGTCCTAGAGACAACCCAGAGGTTGACTTCAGCGGTGTTGCCCTGTCGATACGTGTCTCCAAGGTAGGTAAACCCAAGGGTGAAGTTTCCGAGGGTGTCAATGTCAGTCAGGTTCACTCTGAAGACACCATTGTTGTCAGTAATTGCGATGCCACTAGTCAAGTCCTCCGACCAAGTCCAGTTTACAGGAACCTCGCGCACCGGTTGGTAGGCATTGTCGATAAGACGTGCCTCGACGGTTGTATTTTGGCCCCTGTATAGTCGGGGCAAGGTGTTCATCTGGAAGTCGGTCGTTCCGATAACCGAAACGTTGCCATAGGCACCCGTTGCTGCCAGAACCTGGGCCTGGTCTCCTGTGAAGTAGTAGTCTGATTGACTGAAGTCGGCCCTTACTCCGAAGGTCCCTGCGGGGTAGTGTGACAGCCACGTGAATTCGTAGTCGAAGGTTGCGAGTCCGTCGACCGGATCTGGGATCTTGTTGAATTGTGTCTCGGTGGATCCGATGAATAGTCCGTTGTGATCGAAGTCAAACTGCAGAGCAATGGAATTTTCGTATACAGGGTCTAAGGTTCTGTTCCAAACATGACCCACTACCCTCATCGGTTCCCCGGTGAAAATCTCCGGTACGATTTCGCATCTGAATTCGCTAGCTGAAGTCAGAGGGTCGACTGGTCCACACGGAGGGGAGTCGAAATCGGCTCCGTTCTGCATCATGATAGTCCAATGAGTCCCGTTCGAGGACAGGAACGGAGAGAGTGCACCCCCCGCAATTCCTGACAATCCGGCTGGTGTTCCGTCCCAGAGGAGTGGGTACGGCTTCCCGAGCCTAGCCTCCTCATACGTGGTTCCTGCATTGGAGAGAGAGGGGGCGTGGAAGAGAGCCCGCCAAGCCCCGAAAGAAGATCCAGTGAACTGTGTCGCATCCCAGAAGTAAACAGGCCTAAACGAGGACACGAACATCTCCGCCTCGACATACATCCTATGCATCGAGCGGATGAAGAAAGTATCAGTCTTGGACCCCTCTAGGTGAGCCCATGGCCACTCGTATGGATCATCTCCGTGGCATATCCCGAGGTCGGGTCGAGCATATCCAACAAAGCTGTAGTCACCGACAGGAAGTGTGGTGTTCCTGTACTCGTAGGTACCTATGATTTCGTGATACCCCTCCTCAACAAGAGCAAGCGGGTTGCAGTTGTTCCAGATTATCTCCTCGTAACCGCCGGCAGGAATCCCAGGTCCATTATCCAGCGTTGAGTTCCACTGGACCTGCTCCCAGCGATCCAAAGACTGATCGTACGCCAAGGAGACCCAACCGCCTGAGTCAGCTCTGTATCCTTGGTTTGCATAACCATCGTAAACCGTTGGGTGAGTGATGTTCCCGAATTGTGTTCCGGGGTCGCTAATGGTGAAGGAGACGGGTGCGTTCGGTAGTCTATTGTCGAAAATCCCACGATTGTAGTCTGCTGTGTAGTGAACCTTGAAATCGAGTTTTAGAGGCTGTTCGTCGGCCCTGAACCTCTGTCCTGATACGAATCCAATAGTGGTGTTCGCCCTTACTTCCACGGGGAAACCTGAATCCTCTATTCCGTCTCCATCAGAATCAGTAAGCGTGGAACTGTAATCATGGGCGAACATCTCCGTCACCTCGGCGAAAACCTCGTATGTGGAGTTGGGGCCGACACTGATGTCCTCTGGGAACAGGAATTGCCCGACAATGTACTCTCCGTTATCATCGGATAGTACGTCAATCGTCTCGATGACTGAGGTGCCGTTTGCAATATACCGAATGTGGACCTGAACGGGAAGATCTGGTGCGGGCACGAAGCCGGTGTCGTCTAACCAATAAACCGTGCCGTTGAATATCGCCGGTCGGTTATCATCCAACCACAGGATCGAGTGTGTTGTGAGAGTGATTCTAGTGGGAATCTTGTCGTCGAGATCCAGTATTCCATCGTTGTCGGAATCCCAGTCGGAACTCAATCCAGATTCCTCCTCAATCTTGTTTGCTGGCGTGGGCCAATCTCCCGAAGACGGGCCGTTCCAATCTACGTCCTCCCTTCCATCACCGTCGTCATCCACGTCAAAGTAGTCTGGTCCAGTCGAGTTATTCGTAGGATTGGCTAAACCCACTCCTCCTCCGAAGTCGTCGTGATCCCAAGGATTAGTGGATTCTAAGCCGAACCTCGAAGGCCAAAGCATCACTTCGTCTTCGTCCTTCATCCCATCGTAATCGTCATCATCGTCGATGTCGTCCCTAATCCCATCGTTGTCATGGTCCCATGGGGCGATTGGGAAGTTCAAGCAGCATGTATCATCAATGGGGTCAGCGGTTCCATTCGTATCATTGAGGTTCTGTAGCTCAAGGGAGTTGGGTATTCCGTCGCCATCCCAGTCGTCGTCGGCCCAATTCACGATTCCGTCGTTGTCGTGGTCCCATGTGCTCTGCTCCTCCCCAGTGAAACACCCAGAGAAGGTCTCTTGGATCTCATCGAGTAATCCATTGTTGTCGTCGTCGGGGTCTTCTCCATCTGGGACCCCATCGTTATCGTTGTCCACGTCATAGTATTCTGGAAAAAGGAGTGCCTGACCCAAGACTCCCCTGTCCCAGACCGCCTGATAGATTCCATCGTCATCCGGATCGGTGTCTAGTCCATCGTCGTCGTTGTCTTCACAGTTGCTTCCCGTGAAGTAGTATGGCTCCTCCACGTCTGCGTCGTCATCCAGATCGTCATTGCTGTCAACCTCAAAATAGTCCCAGATACCGTCGTTGTCGTCATCGACATCGAAGTGGTCGTAGACGATATCCCAATCGTCATCTAAATCGTTAGTGTTGTTGTACATGCAGTTGGGGGACCATGACACTTCTGGCATCGGTTGGCCGCAGTCTACATCAGGATCGACATCATCGTTTAGATGATCGGCAATCTCGTCTGGGAAGAAATTGTTATTGGCATCGGAAGTCCATTGGAAGAATCCGAATTGGGAGACCCCCAGATATGCTATCCAGAGGTCTCGGTTATGCCTCATGTCGGCATAGGTGTAGGCCACTGAAGGAGTCGGGTTGCTAGTGGGATCGAATGTGAACCAGAAGCAGTTGCTGTCACAACTACCCATTCCCGTAGGGTGGTTTGTTCCATCATACGCCCCATCATCCCATTCGGCATCTGGTCTTGTGCTGTATGGGACCGTGAAGGATTGGCCTCCAGATCGCGTAGGGGTTAGCAGAGGTGCCTTGAAAAGGTATCCATATTCGTGACCGCAGAACCTCTCTATCGTGGCCGAAAGGAGTACTGTCCCACAGGAGTTACCATCAAGCGAGCCACCCATCTTCACGTCGTTGACATCTAATATCCCATCATTTCCCTCATCCTGGTCCCACCAGTCCGGCATTCCATCACCATCCTGGTCTACGTCGATTCCATTCACCAATGAGTCACCATCGTCGTCTATGTCGAAGAAGTTGTCACCATTGTAAGGGCTCCACTTCATCGCTAGGAACCAGTACATCTCTGGTAGGATTCCGCTTACAGAATCTAGTGAAGAGGGGTCGTATCCATTGTAATCGAGAATGAAATTGTTGTTTTCGTTGAATGGGTTGAATCCCCAAGTGATGTTCCAGTAGTAATGAGGAACTGCCACGTATGCATCACTGTCCTCGGAACCATCGATTGAGTCGCCGTCGTTCTGCGGCCAACTGTTGCCCCAGAAGCCATCAGTGTTGTCTGTGTCAACCACACCGCAATTTCCGTCGTCTGGGTCGTAGAAGTCATTGATTCCGTCGTTGTCGTCATCCCAGTCTTCGTCGTTCTGCAGACCGTCCCCATCCACATCGGTATCGATGTCATTGGGACCGTCATCTCTGTACATGGATCCGTTAAGTTCGTGCAGGTCAGCATCGTTATCCAAGTCACAGTCAGGGTCTATGTCAAGCCAGTCAAGGATTCCATCATTGTCGTCATCGACGTCTACCCAATTGTTGACCCCATCGCCATCCCAATCATTGAATCCAGTGTAAGAGGTCCTCCAGAGGATGCATTTGTCACTGGGGTTCAGTGGGTTGGGGTTGGATACGCTTGCGCAATCCCATGTAGCTACCTCAGCGGATGAGTTTAGGGGATATGGGTCATCTTCATTCGCAAGTCCATCGTCGTCGAGATCCCAAGGCTGTGATCCCCCTAATAGGTTGTCAGGGTTTGCAGAGCCCCCCATATCGGTGTCTACCCAGTCCCAAACCATGTCGTAATCACCATCTATGGACCTAAATCTATCATCATCCAAATCTCCGTCATAGTCTATTTCGCAATCGGTTCCAGGTGTCTGGATATCGACCACCGCCCCGTTGAAGGCCTGTGTTGGGTAGTCTCCTTGACCATCTCCATTTGTGTCCAGTTGGATGCATGAGTCTGGAATTCCGTCGTTGTCGTCATCAACATCGTACATGTCGGCGAGGCCGTCGTTATCGTCATCCGTATCTGATGAGTCTGGAGCTCCGTCATTGTCGTTGTCGGGATCTAGGAAGTTCGGTATTCCATCCCCATCGAGATCGCCATCGACGATTTCAGTGAATGCCTGCTCCCTTGGGTGTTCAAGAGCGTGCAGGGCAACGTAGTCTAATCCATCGACATACTCCGAGTAATCCTCTGGATCCCATCGCTGCCAATCATCCCAGAGAATGTTGGAATCGGATTGTATGGATGCGTTCTGCAGGGGGTCCCAAGGGTGAATGTCTGAGATGTCATCCACTCCGTCCCCGTCATCGTCCAGATCGAAGTAGTCCTGAATGCCATCTGAATCAAAATCACATGGCCAGATGAATTGATCTATTCGTCCGTCATTGTCGTCATCCTCGTCATAGGATCCTCTACCAGATCCATCGATGTCTTCGTCGGTGATTCCGTCGTTGTCGTGGTCCATTGGATTTTGGTCCACCAAGTAGTTGAATCCCACTGCCTGACCGGTCCATGGGTGGATTGTGCTAGGATCAACGTGCCGGTCTGATGAGACGTTCCAAGGGTCGAATCCTTGAGAGTAGTCCACGGGCCCCTCTAGAATTCCGTCGTTGTCGTCATCCCAATCGAACTCGTCGTCGATTCCGTCATTGTCGTGGTCGTATGGGCCTGTTCCATAACATCCATCGAATAGTTCGATGAGATCGTTGATGCCATCGTTATCGTCATCCAGATCGTTCAGGTCGTCGATTCCGTCATTGTCGTGGTCCTCTGTGTTGGTCTCCTCGAGGAAGAACCCGTAGCTCGGATCTAGTCCAAGAGCGGCGGGATCTGAAACCTTCCCGAATATGGCAAATGGATCGTTGTAGAATGGATCCTGGAATGCTGCCTCTTGGAATGGGTTGGCGGCTGCAGGCTGGTTGTGGTTCTCGCCTTGAACTGGTCCTCCAATTTGTTCTAGTTGCTGGATAGCAGTTCTCTTGGGAGTATCCTTGGTTGTCGTTTGTTCTGTACCGTTGTCTGACTCTAGTAGGATTGAGAGTTGAGTACTCAGTAGCATTAGGGCTATTATCGAAATTGCCGGTAGTATTTTCTTCTTTGTGTTTCTCTCTTCCTTGCTAATCATGCAAATCACCACTTACCCTCGGGTAGAGTGTTTGCCCGATTCTAGGTCCTTATGAATAGATGGCATGCTACGTAAGATTGAGTATCACAGTGGCGCGGATGTATCATCTCGAATTCGGTCAGTCCCGGTGATAGGAAGATCCCTTGTTGATTTCCGAGGCCCTGTACAGTTGTTCCATTAACAATGCTCCTGCCATTTCATGTGTCAACGTGAGTGAGGAAAGTGAGATTAATTGATTCGCCGAGTCCCTAAGTTCCTGACTGAATCCATCAGGAGGGCCTACAGCCATGTTTGTTGTTTCAAAACCAAGTTGTACTGAATGCAACCAATTTGCCATTTCCTCGCTTGTCATCGAAGTCCCGTTCTCATCTAGTAGAACTAATTTTCCGGGTATACCCGATAGCTCAGATTCGTAGTTCTTACTTCCTCTTCTTGGTTCGGAGAATTGTATAGAGATGCCTCTTGATCTAACTCTTTCCTCATATCCTGTGAGAATGGATGCGATTGCCCGATCTTTGGGTCTGCTGTCCAGATGGACAACCACACGCCCCATATTGGCTCGTGTGGACCTCAGCACTTAGGAGTTCACAAAGCATCAAGACATTGGGCTTACGCGTTCACCCATAGTATGGGATGGTGGCCCTTCCGGAAGAAGAAGAGATTTCATAGCGAACCGCATATCAGAAATTCGAAAATGTGGATTCAAGAACTCAGAGAGGTTTGCGAGAGAAATTTCAACGACAGGTCGGAAGGCCAATTGGGTGTTGAGAAGATCAGAACAAAATGGCGTGAAGCGCATTCCGACGGAGAGGTAGCCGACTCCTTACTTGATGGATTAGAAAGGCGGTCCTTTTTGCTAATCGATGCAGAGGACTCGGGATGGGGCCTACTACTAGATAATGAGGAATTCTGGAAGGTTGGATGGGGTAGCCAGATGGAGGAATGAGATGCTACTGTGGATTGGACTACTATTGGGTTTGGGGGCCTATTGCTACTATCTCAGCAGACTGCAACCATTTCCAGAGAAAGGCTATCGGTTTGCTATCGTTCAATTTTCAGGTGCTCTGATTCTTTGGCTTGTAAGATCCAGCCCTGAGGGGGCGGGAGCTGATCTCCCCGCTGCGATGTCTGTATTTCTTGGAGGCGTTTTCATTGTTATTGGGATTAGAGATATGAGTATAATGAAGACTGATGTTATAGTTGCCCCCTTGGCAGGCATACTTTTCTGTGTTGGTGGAATTGGTCTGCTTTCCTCGCGATGGGAGGTTGCCTCGCAGACAGAGCAAATTGGTTCCTTCGTTCTTGCTAGCACCATGGTGACAGTTGAGTTCTACCTTGTCTTCAGGGGGCTTGTAATTGGGGTTCCCGGAATCGCATGGTCGAAGTCTGGGTTGAGACAGATTCACAGAGGCTTGATTCTCGGTCCTAATGGAGCAATATCCCACTTTGAGAGGTCATGGGACGTAGAGGATCAGTGGATTAATTCAATGAGTCACGCAGCCCTAGTTCTGATTCACAGACATCTGGGGAACTCCAAGGACGAGGTCAAGAGCCTAGATGAGCTTGAGAAATTGGGCGGATGGGAGTCGGTTGATTCTTCGTGGACTCAAGCGGTCGAACAAGGACTATTGGCTTCAGAGCCAATCTGAGTACGGTTGAAAGCATGAAACCCTTCGGGGATTCATGGTCCGGATTGACAGAGTTCACACTGGAGCCGGAGATGAAGGTGAAACCTTCCTTCTTGACGGAATAAAAGTCGGAAAGGAAAGCATTCGAGTTGACCTTTTCGGGACAATTGACGAATTGAACTCTCAAGTGGGAGTAGTAAGAATGGAGTTCGAAAGAATGCCTGGAATAACAAGATTCCACAGACCTGATGAGGCTGATGAGGCATTGATTAGAGTTCAAGAGGAACTCTTCGATCTGGGTGGCGAGTGTGCCTGTAGTCCAGGAAAGATACCCGAGCAGATGGCTCTTGTGGGAATGCAAGAATGCGATCGATTGATTCTTGAGATGGATCAATGGATCGAAGAACTGACACCACTGGAGTCATTCATCTTACCGATGGGGACTGCCCCGGTGGCATTTCTACACGTTGCAAGAACCGTCGCTAGAAGAGCGGAAAGGAAGGCTTGTCACCTTCGGGAAATCGAAGGAGAGGGTTCGGTAAGAGATGAGGTGATTTGTTACCTAAACAGAATCTCTGACTGGTTTTTTGTTCTAGCTAGGTGGATAGCAAAGAATACCGGGGAAGAGGAGACGTTGTGGACTCCATTGGGGAAGAGAGTGAGTGAGTCATAGACTTCTCCCGCTTGAGCGGAGATGCTTGCGGGCAGATCGGAGAAGGGCCTTTTCTTGCTCGAATGTGATCTGATCCTCTGCCTCTTCCAACTGCAGCCAAAGGTAGTTAGTATGCTCATGGGATAGAGTCACGACTAGTTCATCTGTCTCGGCTAGATACCAGAAAACCTGCTTCGGGGTTTCCCTCCCTTTTTTGACGAATGTATACTCGGTCTTTTCGCACCATGAATTGTCGATGCTGACTTCTGAGATTCCCGTCTCCTCAGTGAGCTCACGAAGAGCAGTTGAGTGATGATTGGGGTCTCCCTTCTCGATATGCCCCTTTGGGAAGCTCCAGTGCCCCTGAGGGTACTGAAGGAGCAATATGCTGTCGAAGTTTAGTAAGATGAAACCGCATGAGGTCTCGAGGGGTCCGGGTTTGCTCTGCATTGCGACAGCATGCTTCGGTGAGGGATGAAAACCTTCCGTGAACGTGTTTCTGAAATCCGAAACCACCATTGACGTGATTGTTTGCCCATAGATATGGCAGAGGACCTCTTCGATTTGGAAATTAGGCGTATTGTCACGGATAGCGATCTTGACGGAGTGGTCACCGGCGCTATTCTTCGGCGTTGGTGGACGGATGCAGATGTCATCTTCGGTCATCCGGGGGAATTGAGGGCCGGGGTTTTCGATGAGGTGATTGATCGCTGGACCGCTGTTTGTGACCTACCGATGCATCATAGTTGTGGCCTGAGTATCGACCACCACCAATCCAACAAACCAGATGGGGATGCTGGAGACTCGATGATAATCTGGAGAGAGAGCCCTTCGGCGGCAAGGATTGCGTACGACGTTTTCTCAGAACGAGTTGATCTCTCTGATTTTGAGAATCTTCTAGAATGGGTAGACAAACTCGATAGTGGTGCGATTTCCCATGAGGAATATCTTGCGGACAGCCCTGTTCTGTGGCTTAGCAGAGTCATCGACGCTGGAGAGGGGGTTGCGATGAAGGTACTCGAATTTCTT
>Ga0208522_1000503_pt1 | contig 26513 bp, 36 predicted proteins | sample ETNtaG_25_FD_185763 | JGI IMG/M metagenome (GOLD analysis project Ga0208522, IMG submission 185763) | Marine microbial and viral communities from oxygen minimum zone, Eastern Pacific Ocean - ETNP201302SV86 (SPAdes) (version 2) | ecosystem: Environmental > Aquatic > Marine > Oceanic ... | reverse complement strand
TGCTGGATTTTAATCCAACTTTAACACTATCTGGTATTATAACTTCCGTTGTTAATTTTCCAACAAGCTCAGTAGACATATCCTATCAGTAATCCCCCTATTCCTTTGTTTAATGCATCATGATGAGACATAACACCCTCATTTGTTGTTACAAGTAACATTCCTCTTGAATATGATGGTAAATATTGCTGCTCCCAACGTGCATATTCATTTTTCTTAACTTTGAACCTTGGTGATATACTACCACATTTTGAAATTTTTGCAAGTAATTTCACTTTGAATTTCCCACCTCTTTTATCATCAAAATATTCATAATCTTCAATATATCCATCTTTTTTTAGTGTATTAAGCACCTCACCACTTAACTTTGATGTTGGCATGATAATACATTCACTCTTTCTTCTAGATTCAGTATTATCTATAGTTGTAAAAACATTTGCTAAAACATTAATTGCTGGCATTTTTTCACCCTAACTTTTTGAATCCCAACGAGACTGCGACTTCTCTAAAACATCTTCTACATAAAAGTAAATTATATTTTTGTATTAATGAGGTGTAACATCCACATCGTTTACACCATCTTGAACCAGGGCCGAACTTCTTTTCTTTTCTTGGTGTAAAACCAGTTCCACGGTCACCATATGATCTATCTTTTACCATTTATGAAACACTAACTCCAAATTCTTTTGTTACAAAATCCTTTGCTTCGGCAGGTGTTATTTTGTGATGTTTTCCAATTGTTGCTTTATGCTGACGTCTAACTTTTATGTTGAATCCAGGTCTAGTTAATCTCACCGCTATATCTAATGCAAGAATTCCTATTTTAGGATCGTATTTTACACCCTCGATATCTATATGCTCTTTAATTGAAAAAGAAAAATTACCAGTACTATCGAATGATCTTGAACTAATTTTATGACCTTTAGATGTTAATAATTTTTTTAATAATTCACTGGCGCTTGTTCCACGTACTGTTACTGCAACACCAATTGGCTCACCCTTTCTAACACCCCAATCTCTTAGTGCTTTGTTTGCATTTCTTAGATTAGGTTTTTTATCTATGATTTGTTCTAAACCTTTTCTTGCTGTTTCTAGTGGTTCACCTGATTTACCAACACCCATATTCAAAACGACTTTTTCCAAGGAAATTTTTCTCATAGTGTTTTCTGTTTGTTGAGACAATTTATCACCTAATTTGCATAACAGGTTTATCTTTTCCTACTGCTATCACTAAACGAATTGGGATTTCTATTAATTTATCATCTATAGTAGTAACTATTCTCTTTGTGAGAACAAATGTGCCTTCTTTAATTTCTTTGATCTCGCCAGTTTTTCCAGCATTGATACCACGTGTTATCAAGATTTTTGTATTTTTTTCTAATTTTATTACTTCTAAAATTTTCTGTTCAGGTACCTGTAATACACATGAATCATTAACATCGAGAAGTTCATCTGAAATTAATGTTCGACCATCATGGAATTTAATCTGTGTTTTACCACCTTTCATTGACGTTTTTCCTGTAACTTTAACTATTTTTTTATTTTTTTCATCTGTATTGATTTTAATTGGTGTCAATATAGTACCATCCTTTGGAACTAATCTATAGGAGTCTGAAATTCCATCTAGTTCAACAACATCCATTAATCCAATACCATGATGAAGTGATTTTCTTTTAACACCGTCAATAGTAACTTTACCAGCATAAATTACTGATTTTGCTTCTCTTAATGTTGAAACAATTTTCATTTTATCTCGTAGTAATACTGCAGTTGGTATAGAGTAATTCTTTTTATGTGTACCAGGCTTCACTGTTACGACAAAACGTTTTTCTTTTCTTGCAATACCCCAAAACAATGGAGCCATCTGTCGTTTCAGTTTTTTACTACCAGCTATTTTGACCATTATTTTTTAACATCCTTTTCTTTTTTTGTTTTTGATAAACTTTTAGTTTTAGATTCTTTTGTTTTTTCATTAATTTCTCTTTCTTCAGCTTCTTTTTGCTTTATTTTTTTTAGTGAATCTTTTGAATTTCCCTGTAGTTTATTCATACGCCATTTATCATCATCATTTAGTGCTGTTATTATAACATTTGTTGCATGGATCGGCACATCAATTTTCTCACCTTTTACTTTTTCTCTTTTAACACCATCAACAGTAATAGAGTTTTTTTGTGTTAGAATTTTTGTTACTTTTCCTGCTGTACCATAAAATTCTCCACGTAAAATTTTAACAGTATCACCTTTGTTAATCCTTGCACTTCTTTTTCCAAATTTCTTTCTAAGTTCACTTGATAATGATGCTGCTGTTTGTATACTTCTAACTTTACTAGTTGCATAGTAAATTTGCTTATTTCGCATTTTTGTCGGTTTCAATTATACCACCATTGATGCCAAGTTTGCTACTCTTGGCCATTTTTCACTTGCTTCTTCCGCAACAGGCCCTTTGATATCAGTTCCCTTCACTTCTCCCTCGGGTGTAATTAGAACTGCTGCATTATCCTCGAATTGTACTCTAACTCCGTTTAATCTTCTAATTGGATATTTTTGTCTAATCACTACTGCACCAAAAATTTGTTTTCTAAGTTCAGCCGGACCCTTTTTTACGACAACATTACAAAAATCACCAACAGATGCAGCTGGAAGTCGAGAAACTCTAGTTTTGTGTTTATGTACCATAACAATCTCTAAAATCTTTGCTCCAGTATTATCAGCACAAGCTATTTGTGCACCAACAGGTAAGCATTTTGTTACATATGGTCTAAATTCTACAACACCCTTTGATGCTTTAGAACGTGCACCACCCATTATTTTTTAACCTCTATAACTACAAATGAAACCGATTTTGATAACGGTCTACATTCGGCAGCAACAACACGATTACCTTCTTGAACATCAATATTTGTTGGTACATGGGCATGTATCTTACTCTTACCTCTTCCATATCTCTTGAATTTTGAAAAGTAAACTGGAGCTGGTCTCTCTATAACAACCGTGTTCTTTGCTTTTGATTTTATGACTATACCTTCAAAAGTTTTTCCTCTAATTGATAATGTGCCATTAAATGGGTTCTTTTTATCATTCACATCTGGAGTTTTCTTTGGAAAAGAAACTGGTATGCCAATATTTTTTGTCATACTTTAATCTCCAATCTATCATGTGGTCTTTTTATCAGTAAATTACCATTAATAACTACTTGATCATTATTTGCAAAAAACTTCCAAACATTACAGTCTTTTGGTATTTGTTTTAAACCAAATTTTGTTTTTAACAGAAACATGTTTCTTGTTTCATTCATAACTATCCCTCTTTGTCCGATAATTTGCTTGTTTGTTGACTCTATGATCTCTGCCGTTAGCCCAATAAATTCATGTGTAATATTATTTGTTAATTCAATCATTGTTTTTTACCTCATTTAGTCTTGTTAATAGTCTTGCAACATTTTTTCTTAGTGGTTTAAGTTTTCCACTTTCTTTACGTAATGTGCCTTTACTTGACTCAACGCGTAATTTCATAAGCTCAGTTCTAGTTTGCTCTATTCTGTCACGCAAATCTTTTTTATTCATTTCTCTAATTCCTTTCATCCTAATCTTAACAGCCATTATTTCAAATTCGCCTCTTCTTCTTCCATACTATCTACTTTTGATATTTTCTCTGCATCAATTTTAATTTGTTCAGATTCAGTTGGTGCAGCATCTTTATCATTATCAGTTTTATTAGTTATATCAATATCTTCTTTGTGATCTTTGTTTTTATATTCAAATTCTGGAATGATTTTTTCTTTTATTGCAATTCTAATTCTAATTCCAATTAACCCCATAGCAGTTTCTACATGTGCAATATCCTCTAATACAACTTGATCAGCGAAATTACCAGCTCTTGGTAATATACCAGCTGAGTGTTTTTCAAATGCAGAACGATCACCTCTAAGTTTTCCTGATATTGTTATTTGTACACCCAACGCACCGTTTTCCATTATTTGTTGCATGGTCCACATTGTTGCACGTCTAAATGCAGTACCTCTTTGAATATATGCAGCCATCCTATTACACATAACAATCGGTGATAGTTCTGGCTTCTTTAACTCTTCAACTGAAATTTGTGGATTCTTAAAACCAAATCCCTCTTCAAGTTTTTTAGTTAGTTCTTGAATACCAGAACCTTTACGACCAATTACTATTCCTGGCTTGGTAACAAAAAGTACAACCTTTGTACCAGTTGGAACTTTAGAAATATTAACAGAAGAATAGCCGGCATCCTTAATTTTCTCTTTTAAATAATCATTAAGTAACATGTTGTTATAATTATCATTAATGACATTTTTTACTGCTGACATAATTAAATCTCCTGTGCCACCACTTCTACATGAGTTAACACATCATTTTTTGGCGTTGATCTTCCCATTGCACGTGGAATAATTCTTTTTATGACTACACCTTTGTGAACAGTTGTGTTAATAATTTTGAGTCTATCAAGATCCATTCCCTTGTATTCAGCATTCGATTCTAGGTTATCTAGTAATTTCATAATTTCGGTTGCTGTTTTTTGAGGATATCTTCCAGACATTACTCCAGGATCAGATTTATGACCAACTTGATTTTTGTATCTACGAAATGGAACACTACTTTCTTGTGTAATCACTCTTTGTAGATAATCTCTTGCTTTTTCAATTGATAGCCCTTTTATCGCAACTGCAACTTCTCTTGCATGTTTGTGGGAAATTTTTTTCTCTCTTAGTGCAGCTCTAACATGTTTTGTTGAATCAAAGTTTTGAAATGAAAATTTGTATCGTGCCATTATAATCACTTTAGCGGTACGTATAGACTAGATCGTGAGGCGCCTACACCTGGTGCACCATGACTAACACGTTTATTTGTAATTACATATTCGCCCAGATAATGACTAATCATTTCAGGAACTATTGTAATTGGTGTAAATTCTTTACCTGAGAAAACATTAACTGTAGCACCAACCATGTATGGCAGAATTATCAAGTCTCTTTTATGGGTCCTAATTGCGCTTTTTGCCTTCCCATCTTTTGATTCTTTAATTTCATTACTCAATTCTCTCTTTTCATCATTAATTCCACGTTTTAATGATCTTCTTTGTCTTGCTGTAAACAAGTTTAACAATTGATCGTTAGGAAGCTTTTGAAGTTCCTCTAATTCCTTGCCTCTATAATTGAATTTTTTAACCAAGTATCATTTCACCATTATTATATAATTCACGAATTATGTCCCAATTTATAACATACCTATCTTTGTTGCCAAATCTCTTGCTTTTTCTACACTTTCAAATTGTACAAATGCCTTTTTACCATAAACTGTTCGCGCTGTGTTAATATTTATTGAATTTTCATTATAAAGTGCTTTTACTGCATTTTTTATCATCATCTTAGTCGCATCTCTTTTGACTATAAAGCAAATTTTCTGTTCATTTTCAACCTGAGCGAACGTCTTTTCCGTAACATATGGTCTTATGATTATTTTTATAGCTTCTTCAGCATTCATTTCATTGTCACCATTAATTCTAGATGTGAAGATTTGATTTTGCTGATTTCATCAATAGCTTTTTTTGAGTAAACAGTTAGCCTTACTGGTTTAGAACCAGGGGCTAAGTCTAAAATACTAAGATCTTTTACTGAACGTGCATCTACTCCAGGAATTGAACTACACGCATTTTCTGTTTTACTTGAATCTGATACAACAAATAAAACACTTTTTCCAACTTTACTTTTTCTTCCTCTTAATGCTACTTTTCCTGAACGTGGTTTTCTTTTTTCGAGTCTTTTAATATCATCAATCAGATTTAATGACTTGATGATTTTTTCCATCTCTGACGTCTTTGAAATGTTTTCAATTTCATCGGAAACAATAATTGGTAATTCTTTTATGTTTTCTATGGAATGGCCATTAGACTTTACAATTTCCTTTGATGCTGTAGCAGCAATAGCAGAACATAATGCTAACTTTTTCTCTTTTTTATTCAATTTTTTATAAATAACCTTTTTTACATTTGGTGGGAATGCTTGTCTTCCACCACGTGTTGATGCAACTTCACCAGCTTGACCTTGTCTACCACCACCACCACCTTTCATTCTTGCAATTCTTGATATACCTCTACCAGTTGGTGGGTCATTAGAATCAGCAACAACATCTTGACCAGCAGTTGGATGACGACCTTGCTTTTGAAATTTATGTGAATTTAGACTAACAAATGCATTATGAATTAATTTGTATCTAACTTGTGTATCAAAAACACTTGGTAGTTCAATAGGATTATCATTTTTCCCATCTATTGTTAACGCAGTAACTTTCATCTTATATTACAACCTCTAAAATATTTGGTTTCAAAACCTTCTTTGGTTCATTTCTTATTTGTTTTCTCAATTTTATTAATCGTCTATAAGTTCCTGGCACAGATCCTTTTACAATAATAAAATCACCATTCACATTACCAAAATGTTTGAACCCACCAGTTGGGTTAATTACAAATTCATTTTTTTCAGTATTACTCATTACCATTATTCGTTTATCATATTCAACTCTTTGATGAAAACCACGTTGACCAGCTCTTGGCACTGTATACATAACGTATTGTGGTGAGATTGGACCTAATGAACCAACTTCTCTAACACTCTTTCTTGATTTATGTTGTTTTCTTTTTACACCCCAGCGAGTAATTGGTCCTTCCCAACCTTTTCCTTTTGTAATTGCAGCCACATCTACAGTAACTCCATTTTCAAAAACTTGTTCTATCTTTACTTCTTTACCTAACAGTTCTTTAACAAACAAGAATTGTTTTGGGATGTCACCACCGCTTACTGACACTTCAAAAATATATGGTTTCTTTTGTTCAAGACCAGCAAGATTTGGTGTAACAGCAACAATTGCAAAAATTTCTTTAATATGTTTTAGTGATTTTTCAGCCTGAGCAACAGCCTCTTCATTTGGTTTAATATTAAATGCCCTTTCAATATTTTTTGGCGTATCATTTGCATAAATATCAAAGTATGCGTGTTTTCCGTTTGCATCTTTTGAATATCCTCTAACACCGATTATTAGTAATGGAGGAGTAACAATCACTGTACCGAGGGAAACTAGTTGTTTTCCTGCATTTGGAGTTTTATCTCTGTCATCAACACTAACAAGTTGAACACATCCAGCCTTGAAACCTGCATGACCAAGTAGTTTTGGCTCATCACTTGATATTTTTGGCCATGACCTAATTCTAGCTTCCATACTTTTTGCTCTACCACGCGGAAGGTATGCAATGCTACCACGTCTTGGCTGACTATGCTTTCTATGTCCCATGATAAATCAAAAATGTCGTTAACCATTTTATAAATGCAGATAATTCAAAAATTACTTTTTTGATGTTTATTATTATTTTAACATATTTTCTAATATTGAAAAAATTGAAATTGATCCTATAATTATTCCAGCACCACCAAGTAAAATAGCCAAAATCAGGAAATTTTTCTTTTTATTCATGATTTTTTGTGGTGTTTTTAACATTAATTATGTTATATCATTTGAGTTTATTATTCCTAAAACACCTAATATTGCTTCTTCCAATCTTACTGTTTCTGTGCCTTGATTTGGAAAAAAATTGATTAATTTTGAATTTTGTATCTCATGAATTTTTTTTCCTAATATATCGTGCAAACCTTTGTCTGTTGTTCCAAATACTACCAAGATTGGTTCTTTTGCATCTTTAATTTTTTCAGACAGTGATTTATTCCAAAATTTTGCATTTTTACTTGTTAAAATCTTCAATCCATTCCAATTTGATAAAACTGATGAAATGTTCCCACTCTGTTTCACATTATAACTCCAAAAATCATTAATTTGATCTTTTGTAATCTCTTTTATTGAAAAATCTGGTTTAACCTGATTAATTTTTATAATTATTCTTTTACCAACATCATCTTTTCCATTGTATGGTATTAATTTTTTTATTCCAAGATCAACAAATTTTTTTCCTTTTGTTCTGATGATTAGCCCCTCTCTAATTATGCCAGGTTTAAATAATTTATAATCGGACGTTCCAGTTTGATTTGGTATTTTTAACGGTGGAAGTATACCAGTAAATTTTAGCATGTTTGAGTATGGAAATTTTTGCCTTCTAAAATACTGCGGCGTTTCTAAAAATCTTAGAATCGTAGTTAGGAGTGTTGCATCATGTTCATTTTCCTTTCCATCGCGATAAATGATTATTTCATTTATTTTAAAGATACTACATGCTCTTGCAATTAATCCAATTTTTCTTGTTTTATTCTCTAACGTTTTCTCATCTTTCAGTGATGAATCTGGAATTGCAACTGATATCGTCATATTAAATATAAAAATATATTACTTGGATTCTTTTGAATATTTCGTTTTTGCAGATTCTGTGAACTTTTTAATTTTTTCTTCGTTTAATACTTCAAATATTTTTTTGTCTGTTGTTATTTGTGCAATTTTAATACTCTTATCATTATCAACATCACCATCACGATTAATCGCTGCTACAGCTAATGTAGATGCCTCATCTAATGACATATCACTCTTGTATGATTTTTCTAGGAAATCTTGTATTACATCAGAATTCGCACCAATAGATATTGCATTGTATGGGATGTATGTTCCACTTGGGTCTGTAAGGAATAGATGTGGTTTATTTTCAGTAATTCCGCCAATAATTAGTGCAACACCAAATGGTCTTACTCCAGCATATTGTGTATATTGTTGGGCTTGATCAGCTAAATGTTTTGCCACAGTTTCAACTTCAACTGGCTCATCATATACTAATCTATTACTTTGTGAGAAAAATCTTGCATTATCGGCTTGTGACCTTGCATCTGGAATATACCCAGCCGCAACAATTCCAACATGAGTATCAATCTGAAATATTTTTTGTGCAGACTTTGAAATTTGAAGCTTTTTGGATTTTTCTTCAGCAGCAAGAATTATACCATTTTTTGTTTTTATACCTAAAGCAAGTGAACCTCTACGTACAGTTTCAATAGCATATTCTACTTGATATAGCCTACCATCTGGGGAAAATACTGTAATTGCTCTATCATATCCTTGCTGTGATGGCATCATGATAGTTTTCTCTGCTATAGGGCTTAATTTAAAATTACTTCATTATGATCTATAGGCATGGGATTTAAAGAAAAAGCAGTAGTAATACCATTAGTTATCATATCCGCAGCTGTATTTGGATTTGCATTAATGAATACATTTTGTAGTAACTCATTATTTCGTTTTATTGGATGTTAAGAAATTATCAGATTTTCCTATATTGTGAAATCTAATTTATCCTGTAAATTATCTAACATGATTATAGTAATCAATTATTGACTTCAAAAATCACTGTAGAGCCATTATCAACATTTTCTTCACAAGAAATCAATGACCTAAAGAAATATTTCAAAGAAATGCCTGCATCTGAAATAATATCTGGTCTTAAATTTGCTAGAAATAGATGGCAAGCTAAGGATGCTGGAGTTTTGAAGGTTGGAAGAAAAAGCATATTACAAAAAGAAGTTCATTCTGTTACTCCAGATCAAGCAAGATGGAGACTAAAGAATTGGAAAATGATGATCGCAAATTATAGGAGAAGAGGTTATAGTTATCCAACAATTTCACGAATTAAAAAAATTCTGGTAGAATTAAGCGAGAAATCTAAATAAGAATTTTTTTTCGATCTACTTGCGTTGAGTTTTCTGTTAATATGCTTTCAGCTGCTGATGTATGTTGATGTATACTTGATGGTGGTTCTGGCATAACAGTTCTTGCTTGTCCATCAACAATAGATTGCGCATGTTCTAATATTGATGCAGCATCAGAACCTATTGACGTTGTTTGTGTAGATGCTAAATCACTAGATACTGATGTTTGTGACATCATTTCTTCTAATACACTAGAAACATCTTGCATAGATGAAGTAGCCGATGGCATTATGTTATTAATTGTTGGAATAATTCCTTTCATTAAAGCCATGCATGGACTGAGTGTTACTACAACATCACCAAGATCAGACACTGTGTTTAATCTTAATTCTACTTGTTGCATTGAAATCTTTGCATTACTTATCATATTTTGAATTTTTCGTATTTCTGCTAATTCATTTGCATACATTTTAGCATGAGAATTATTATTTGATTTTTGTGCAGCAACTATTCTTTCAAATATTACAGTATTTTTTGATTTTAATTGTGTCTCAAGATTATCAAGTTTTGTTATTTGACTTTCTAATTGTTTTTGTGCTACATCAATTTTATGTTTAAGTGGAAAATCAGGTTTAATTGAATCAACTACTTTCTGTGACATTATACTAGATTTCTTTATTTGATTCCATTTCTCACTAAGTTTACCCATTGAATTGTTTCTGCAAATCTACATTTTATCAACAAACTAAAAAAAAATGATCCAATTAGATCAAATTTTGTTACGTATATACAAAATTTATTCGTAATTAGCCAAATGTGAATGTAAAAATTTCAAATCCTGGTCCATTTATCCTGATAATTAGTTCATGTGGCTCACTATCATCAGAGTTTATGATATTGTATAATCCTGGTTCAGAAACAAAAATTTTACTTTCTGCCGTTAAGTCAGAACCAGTCATATATTCAGGGATTGGGTTACCATCTACAAGTATTTCTAATTCTGAATTATTTGATGCAACAATGTTTACTTGCTTTGCATCATATTTTAGTGAAATTACACCGTTCTCTGATATTAGGTTCATACTATCTTTTTCGTTTTTCCATTTACCATCTAAATAAAAATAGTTCTGTCTTGTTTCTTCTGGAATTTTATAATCAACTATCATTTCTGGTTTGAATCCATTTTCATTTCCTATTTGACTTCTTCCACTTGCAAATTTGTAACCAAAATAAAGTTCTGGGGTTCTAAATGTGGAGTGCTCAAATTCATTTAGTTCTGTTAATTTTAAAGAACTACTTGTAATACCAAGTGATTCTGATCGCTCTTGCAGTAATTTTTGAATGACTTGTTCTGTTTCTTTGTATGAACCCTCACCTATGTGATCATATCTGATATAGCCATCATGATCAGCTATATACTTTCTTGGCCAGTATCTATTTTCAAATGCATTCCAAATATCTTTTTCATTATCTAAAATAACAGGATAATTAATATCAAATTTTTCTACAGCATACAGTACATTATCTTTATTTTTTTCAAATTCAAATTCAGGTGTATGTACTCCAATAATGACTAATCCTTTATCGCTATACTTTTCATCCCAATCTATAATGTATGGTAATGTTCTAATGCAATTTATGCAACTGTATGTCCATATGTCATATAATACAACTTTTCCCTCTATTGCATCTTCAAGTTCATTCTTTTCTATGTTAATGTATTCCGTTCCATCAAATAAATTTGGGGCTTTATTCAATTGTGATTTGTCATAGACTCCTACGTTACTAGTTGTATTAGATGCTGGATCTATGTTATTGTAATAAGTTGATATTGCAATTATACCAATTGAAATTATTATTACACAAGCAATGGCAGTTTTAATTTCAGTTTTCATTTTATACATCAAGGATTAGGTTGTTTAGAAGTGGAAAACTTGCTATAATCGCTAACTGATTAGAAAATACTAAAACTCCTAAAATGATGATAAACGAGCCTAAAACTATTGTATAATATCTTAAATGCTTACTAATTCTTCTAACAAAATTATTAGCTTGTGTAATGAATATACCCATAATTATGAAGGGTACACCAATTCCAATCGAATATGCAAGAAGTAGATTAAACGCATCTCCTGGTGTTATAGCAGCCAAAGTGAGTATTGAGCCTAGAATAGGACCTACGCAAGGTGTCCAACCTGCTGCAAACGCAAGACCAAAAATGAAAGATAATGGGAAACTTGTACCTGCACGTGATGGAAAAATCTTCTTTTCAAAATTTAATCTATGAATTTTCGAACTTGCTATCATGAACATACCAAATGATATGATAATTATTCCACCAATTTGATTAAAACTTGAAATTAACTCATTTGCAGATGAAGTATATACTGAATTAATTGCAACACCTAATGCGGAAAAAACTATTGAAAATCCAAGAACAAAGAATATCGTATTTAAAATCACATTAGTCTTGTTTATTGAAACTGTTTGTGTTGTTTCTGACCTTGTTAAATCAGAAATTGTGGTTCCAGAAATATATGCTAAGAACGCTGGAATCATAGGCAGTATACATGGAGCAAAAAATGATCCAATACCAGCTAAAACCGCAACAAAAATTGTAATCTCAGACATCTGTTAATTTTATGATTATACTAATTTATTACTAAATGATGCTATTACTTTTTAACTGAGAATATTTTTTAAAAAAACATGAACAAGCGATTTATTCCAGTCATAATTTTATTAGGAATAGCTGTAGGATTTGCTATTGTTATGGGCTCACCAATGTTTGGTGGTTATGATATAGCACGTTAATTATATAACATTAAATTTTTTTAATGATTTTTCTAATATTGCAAGACAAGAAAGGATTTGTTTCTTTTCAAGTTTAGCAGTAAGTGACATTCTAATTCGTGCTTGATCTTTTGGCACTGTTGGGTATCTAATTGCTTGAGCAAATATACCATTTTTAAATAAATAATTTGAAAAACTTATTGCATCTTTTTCTTTACCAATAATAATTGGTATGATATGACTTTTTGATTTTATATCCAAACCAATTTCATGTAATCCATCATGAAAAGTTTTAATATTTTTCAAGAGCTTTTTTCTATGTTTTTCTCTATCTGACTCAAACCGTTGTATTGTGATGTCGACTATTGGGGCTGGTAGTGCTGATGTATAAATAAAAGATTTAGCCTTGTTTACGGTTAGTTCAATAATATTTTTCTGTGCAGCAATATATCCACCAAAACTTCCTAGACCCTTGCTAAGACTACTAACATATACATCAATTTTTTTTGAAACCCCAAAATGATTTGGCGTGCCTTTTCCATCACTACCAAAAACAAAATCACCATGCGCATCATCAAGAATTAGTATTGCATTATTTGATTCTGCAATTTTTGCAATATTTTTTAAATCAGCAAAATCACCATCCATACTAAAAACACCTTCAGTTATAATGAATTTACGACCATTTTTTTTCCTTAATTTACTTTCTAAATCTGATAGGTCATTATGTTTGTAAACAATAGTTTTACCATTTGACATCATACATGCATCAATGATACTTGCGTGATTTAGCTTATCACTAAGTACAATATCATTTTTTTGAATAAGTGTAGTAATCACTCCAATATTTGCCATATAACCAGTTGGAAAAATAAGTGATTCATGCTGTGATTTATGTTTTGCAAGTTTTTTTTCTAGTACTTGAAATAATTCATCATTACCAGAGACTAATCTTGAGCTTGATTGAAATTTTTTAGATGATTTTTGTGATGACAATCCCAAGTAATCATTTGATGAAAAATTCAGCAGTGATTTTTTATTAATAACTATATGTGAATTCTTAATTTTTGAATTTTTTAATTGCCTATAGAGATTTTGCTCTTTTATTGATTCTAATTTAGAATTAACAAAATCAAGTTTATGCTTCAAGATTTATCTCATTAATCATCTTTTTGTCCTTTTCAACTGGATTCCCATCCATTGTTAAATATCCAGCACTAATGATACCATTTGCACCACTAAGAAGAAGTTTTTGTCCATCATCATCAAGATTTAACTCACGACCACCTGAAATTTTAATTATTGAATTTGGTAAAAGGAATCTTATTGTAGCAAATACTCTGATAATTTCTTGAAGTTCTAGTTTACTTTGAAGTTCCAATGGTGTTCCTGGCATTGGGATAAGCATGTTTAGTGTTACTTCTTCTGGTTCGAGATCAGCAATTTCTAAAATTAACTCTTCACGCTGTTTTCTGGTTTCACCAATACCAATAATTCCACCTGTACAAAGCTCTAGACCAGCATTTCTAGCAATATGTAATGTGTTTAATCTATCATCATACGTATGAGTTGTACAAATTTCTGTGAATTTACTACGTGAGGCTTCTAGATTGTGATTGTATCTTTTTACACCTAGTTCTTTCAGTTTTTTTGCTTGTTGATGTGTTAAAAATCCTAAACTACATTCGATAGAGATGCTAACAGATCTATTAATCTCGGAAATTATCTTACAAACTTTATCAAAATCTGATTTTGATGGCTCTCTCCATGCTGCAACTAAACAAAATGATTCAGCACCATCGTTTTTTGCCTTTTTTGCTTGTTTAACAATTTCAGCAGGTTCTGGAAGCTGATAATCGTCTATTTTTGTGTTGAAAAACGCAGATTGTGAGCAGAATGAGCAATCCTCACTACAATAATTTTTTTTAATATTCGTTAATTCCTCAACATCAACTTTAGAACCATGAAAATGCCTAGTTATAGAATTAGCAGCAGATGTTAATTCATCTAAGAATGATTTCTCAATGTTAAACAGTTCTTTGGCATCGTTTTTAGAAATTTTTTTACCAGTAATTATATTATTTTGGCACTCTGAAATTAATTTCTTATAATCATGCATGTTTTTTTCTGATTTTTATATCTAATTAAGCGTTAACCACTGAATTGTTTGAAGTTAACCATTAATTATAGTAATAAACTGTTTGAATATTGAAAAAAAATAGCCATCTTTGGCATCCAAATACACAGATGTCAGAATGGTCAAATTTCACCACAATTGTACGTGGTAAAGGAATGTGGTTAATTGATGATCATGGTACAAAATACTTAGACGGTGTTGCTAGTATGTGGTGTAATGTTTGGGGTCATTCAAGGAGAGAATTAGTAAATACAATAATCAAACAGACAAAAAAGTTACAACATTCACCACTCTTTAACTTCACAAACGAACCATCCGAGATTTTATCAAAAAAATTAATTGGTATTTGCCCTGGAATGAGTTCAGTTTTTTTTACAGATAATGGATCAACTGCGATGGAAGTTTCAATTAAGATTGCATTACAGTATTGGAAGAATATTGGATTAGAAAATAAAACTAAAATTGCAACATTGGAAAATGGATATCACGGTGATACATTTGGTGCAATGTCAGTAGGTTACGTACCAGAATTTTTCTCAAAATTTAAATCAAAATTGTTTCAGACAATTCAGTTTAAGGTACCAAATTCATACCATTCACCAAAAAACATGTCAATAAAAGAATTTGAGGATAAATGCATAGAAAATATAGAAAATAAATTTTCATCTGATGATTCAATTGCAGCATTTGTTATGGAAAGTGGTGCACAAGTTGCAGGTGGTGTTATAATTTATCCACCAGGTTTTCAAAAAAGAATCAACTCTCTATGTAAAAAATATAATGTCTTATTTGTATTAGATGAAATTGCAACAGGTTTTGGTCGTCTTGGTTCAATGGTTGAATATAAAAAACAAAATTGTAAACCAGACATTGTTTCATATGGAAAAATGTTAACAGGTGGTTATCTTACATTAGCCGCAACATTAACTACAAAAAACATATCAAATTCATTCTTAGGAAGTTTTAATGAAATGAAACATTTGTTTCATGGTCATACGTACACGGGTAACCCAATATCAACTTCATTGGCATTAAAAAATCTCCAATTATATGAAAAGAAAAAATTAATTAAAAAAATACAAAAAACATCAAGAGTTTTTATTAATAGAAAAAAAGAGTTGGATGATTTAGATCTAGTTGGTGATGTACGACATATGGGTATGTTAATGGGTATAGAATTGGTTTCTGATAAAAATAAAAAAACACCAATACAAACTAAAAAATCAATTAATAATGTTATTTTTGAAGAAGGAAAAAAACATAATGTATTTTTTAGAACACTTGGGAATATAATCATGCTAGTCCCTCCACTAGCAATATCCGAAAAGGAATTAAATTTTTTAATTGATGGAACAATAAAAACAATTAAAGGAGTATCGAAGAAAATAATATGAAATCATTATTTATTGCTGGAACAGATACTGATGTTGGAAAAACATGTGTTACAGCTGCATTGATTACAATGATCAAAAAATTGGAAAAGAATGTTGGTTTTATGAAACCGTTTGCTACTGGTCATAAACAAAATAGTGAATTCAAATCTAGTGATGTAGAATCATTGGCTTCTATATCACAAATCAATGATCCTGAAGAATTATTGAATCCATATTTTTTCTCAATCCCTGCATCACCTTTTACTGCAGCAAAAAAATTAAATATTGATATCAAACTTTCGGTTGTCCATTCTGCATACAGAAAGCTGCTTTCTATGCATGATTGTATGATAGTTGAAGGAATTGGTGGTGTTATGACACCAATAAAGAGTGATTATACAGTATGTAATTTGATCAAAGATCTTAACTTGAGTACAATAATTGTTTGTGATTCAAAAATTGGTACTGTTAATCATACATTAATGACATGTAAAATGTGTGAATTGCATAAAATACCAATAACTGGAATAATCATTAATTCAGTTACGAAGAATGGCTATAATCTAAATGAATTAAAAAATAACCTTGAGGAACTAACTAGTTTACCAGTTTTGGGTTCAGTTCAACATGTCGATAACTTTGAACTTGAAAAATTCATTGAAATTTTTTCTCAAAATATAGAATTAGAAAAATTTCTTTAATTATTCAGCAAATCTATATCTACGTTCGCCACGACTTTCTGGTTTTGTACCAATATCAACCAAGACAAATTCTTTTTGGGCATTAAGAATTGGTTGATCAGGGGCTAATTTGTTCTCATGAATCTGTTCATATTCATCAAGTGAGAGTTTCTTTCTGTTACCCAATTCTGCTTCAATATTCATATCTTTCACTGTTTCCTTGTATTCTGGCATGATTTTACCACTGAATACCATTGCACTACTACCACTACCATATGATGCAAATCCAAATCTTTTGCCTTCTAAATCAACACCCTTTTGGAATTCAAATTCCAACGTACTTCTAAAACCAAGATATAGTGATGCTGTGTATAAGTTTCCAATCATCCTTGATGCTAGCAACGAACTTGCAACTTTTGATTCATAAACATCCTGATATTCTTCAATTTTTGCAAATCTTTTTGTAAACTCTGCATCTTTTTGCATAAATTCTGTATCTGCTAATACTGATTCAATTGTTCCGCGGGGATCTTTTGGGACAGGCTCATCCATTCCAACACTTTTTATGATATTTTCCCATCTTGGTGTTTTTCTCCATTCATGTCTAACTAAGTATGCTAATGCTTTCTTTCCCATGTTACTATAAGGAAGATGCATGTTTATGTAATCAATATAATCTAGAATAGTTTCACCATCTTTTGGTTTAATTAAATTAGTTGCAATTGCTTTTCTTTCATAGTCAACTAATGCATTTTTTACTTGAATTAAATAAAGCATGTTAGAATATTGACCGTGAACAATTGGTGTTTCTTTTCCAAATGGTCTATAGAAATCATATTCATTTTTTATTGATGTGGATGTAACTTTAGGATCAAATTCTAGTAATCTTGGTGAATCATTAAGAAGCATTGCAACAGCACCTGCACCTTGTGTAACTTCACCACTAGAACCTAAATCATACTTTGCAATATCTGATACAACAACTAGTGCATGTTTTCCTTCTGACTCACCAGCTCTAATCCAATTTGAATTATCATATAGTGCATATGAACCACTAACACATGCAAATTTACATTCAATCCCACCACAATGTTGAAAGGAACCAGAACCATAAACTTGCTCTAGCATTCCAATTACATACGAATTCATTGCCTTGGATTCATCAAGTGCTGATTCGGTTGCAACATAAAGACGACCAATGTCTTCTGGTGATAACTTATTTTTTTGCATTACTTGTAAACATGCATTTGCAGCTAAACATGCAGGATCTTGATTAGCATCAACGATCGCCATTTGTTCGATGCCAAGTCCACGTTGTAATTTTGCAGCATCAATACCCCTGGCATTAGCAAAATCTTCTGCGTCAACATATAATCTTGGAACATAAAGTGATAGATCATCTATTCCTACTGCCATCAGCCACACATTCCAATTTGATAATATAAGGTTTTAACAGTGAATTATACACCAAAGTTGCTAATTTTCTTTACCTAGTGAACAATAATTTATTCATCGTCGATCTGATCAAATATTTTTTGGAAAACATCAAATGGTTGTGCTCCAGAAATTTTTACGACATTATTATTTTTATCAATTATAAAAAACGCTGGTGTTCCAGTCAATCCTAAACTTTCAGCATCATAATTACTAGAATTTATTTTTTCTATGTACCTATTTTCATTCATACATTCAGTCATTTGTTTCATGTCTAAATCTAATTCATTTGAGAACTTCCATAAGTTTTCTGGTGATGCCCAACCATTATTTTCTCCTGTCCAATTATTAAATAGAATATCATGAAAATCCCAAAACTTACCTTGTTCACCTGCACAATGAGCTGATAATGCAGCAGCTTTAGAATCAGGTCCAATAATTATAAAGTCTTTAAACAGCATTCTAACTTTTCCAGTTTTAACATATTTTTCTACTAATTCATGTTCTGTATTATGAAAGTGTTGGTTACAAAAATAACATTGATAATCACCAAACTCTACTAATGTAATTGATGCATTTTCTTGACCCATAACTGGTGATGCATTATCAAAAAAAACATCTGCTGTTTGTTTTGCCTCAAATTTTTCTTCAGTCAAAACATTTGAATTTATTTCTAAATTACCATTGAATATAATTAGTATGATTAGAATAGTTGCAATTGTAATTCCACTACCAATACCTAGTGATGGACCATGAATGAACATAGTTTTTTCATAGTTTTAGCTGTTATAGCGGTTTGCCTAATCTAAATAAAGAGGATTTAGATTAAGTTAATTGTGAAAAAAGTATTTGTTAATGGATATGGTTCCATTGGAAGTCGTATATCTAAATTCATTAACGATGATCCAGAGATTGAATTAATCGGAGTAGGAAAATATTCACCTGATGATAAAGTTAATGACGCAATAACTAATGGCATGTCAGTATACGTTCCTAATTCTAAACTTGATAATTTTAGTGCGTTTAAAATTTCAGGATCAATTGAATCCGCATTAGATGATTGTGATTTAGTGATTGATGCATCACCTGAGGGTAATGGTTACAAAAATAAAAAAAATCTTTATGAGCCTAAAAATATAATGGCAGTCTATCAAGGAGGGGAATCAGTCATTGGTGAGAAATCTGTGTCTGATTTATTGTTTAATTCTAGGGTAAATTATGATTCTGCATTAGATAAAACACACGTAATGCAGGGTAGTTGTAATGTTACAGGAATGGGAAAAATTCTAGAGCCATTACGCAAAGCATACAGTTCTAAATTATTAAGATTTGATGTTACATTAGTAAGACGTTGGGCTGATCTTGAACAAACAGATAAAGAATTAGTTGACACAATTGAAATGACACAAAGCCCTCATCATGGTGAAGATGTTAAATCATATTTTGGAAAAGATTCACCACTATTTGTCCGTGCAATTAAAGTTCCTACACGACAAATGCATCTTCATATAATGGATATTCGTTTCACTGATACAGCACCAAGTACTAATGAAATTCATACTTTATTTAAAAATGAAAATGGAATAGCTGTATTACAAACTGCAAAAGGTACTAAAGATGTAAGAGACTTTGCAAATACTATGAAATTTAGTTTCAAAGATACAAACATGATTCACATTCATGCAAATATGAGTAAATCAATTAATGATACATTGCAAATAATGTACTCAGATGATCAAACTGGCATAGTAATTCCAGAAAATCATATACTTATGCAAGCTATGTTATTTAAGAAATCATACAACGACGCATTTAATCACACTAAAAATTTATTTCATATGGATGAAAAGAAACAGGCATTAGAAGAACATTTTTCATCTTAATATTATCTTATTTTTTCAATTTTTATTTTTTCTGCCTTATTTTTAGAAACTTTTTCTATAATAATTCGTAGTGAGTTTAATTCAAGTTTGTCACCTTCTTTCGGTATATCATGCAGTTTTTCATGCAATAACCCATTAAGTGTTGAATAGTCATCACCCTGTGGAAGATTTGTCTTGAAAATTTCATTAATTATATCAATCTCAATTTCTCCGTCAGTAATTATTGAATCTTGACCATCATTTTTGAATACTTCTTGTTTTGTATCTGTCTCATCTCTAATTTCACCTACAATTTCTTCTAAAAGATCTTCTAACGTGACACATCCTTCTACTCCACCAAACTCATCAACAACAATTGCCATATGGGTTTGTCTTCCTTGCATTTCTTTAAGAAGATCACTAACCATTTTTTCTTGTGAAACAAAAACAGGTTTTCTAGAAATTTTTTCTAGCGTGTATGTTTTTTTCTTATCATCTTCTAGTGCTTTTAGTACATCTCTGACATGTATGATTCCAATAATTTCATCTTTATTATCACCATGAATTGGTATTCTAGAAAACCCACTTTGATTAATTTGTGGGAGTGCTTCAAACAATATTGTTTTCGATTTGAGAGTAAACATTTTGGTTCTTGGTGTCATTACAGATCGTATGATGATATCATCAAAATTCAATGCACCATGAACAAGTTCACTTTCCTGTTTTTCAATAGCTTTATCCTTTAATCCCTGTTCTACAACCTCTTTAATCTCATCTTCCGTTAATCCTGGTGGTATCTCATCACTACCTGTAAGTTTCATCATTCCTTTTGTGATTATTTCAAAAATCCATATGATTGGAAAGAATGCATAGCTAAATACTAAAAGAATTCTACTATGTCTCACTGCAATCTTTACTGCATTTGCATTACAGTATGTTTTTGGGGTGATTTCACTAAAAATCAGAATTAGAAATGTCATAATTCCTATTGCAATTGCTAAACCCTCATCCCCAAATAATTTCAATGCAATATTCGTTGCTAATGCAGTTGCAGCAATACTGGCTAAATTATTTCCTAAATTAACACTAGACATCATTCGGCTTGGATTAGATTTTAGTTTATGAAGTGACTTGGCGCCTTTGACTTTGTCTTTTAGCATTTGCTCAATTTTTGAAGGTCTAATACTAACTAATGCAACTTCTAAACCACTAAAATATCCAGACAGGCCTATCAGTGCAACTAAGGCAGCAATCTCATATTCTAATTGCATAGACTACCCCACACTACAAATTTTAAAACACTGTACATTAACCTAGAAAACACCACATTTCTTGATAATACGGAATTTTAATTCGATCTTTTAAGGGTTCACATTTTCACGCTAATAAATTAGACGTGGATTTTATTTTTTTGGAGGTCTAGCAAAAATATTTGTTACGTCATTATGATATTCAATTGGAAGTAATGGTTCTTTTTGTCTTCCTGTTAGTATACCAACCACTGTATCATCTTTTTTGATTATTTCATCATTAAGTAATTTTTTTACGCCTGCTGGAACTGCACCAGATGCCATTTCACAATCAAACCCATTTAGACCAACAGATGACATACCATCTAACATTTCATTATCTGTAACGCTAATTACAATTCCATCTGTGAATTCTAATGCGCGTAATCCTTTCAAGATGTTTGCAGGCCTTCCAATTTGTATAGCAGTTGCTTTTGTTTTAGGTCTGATATTTTCATTAGTCATCTTATCATAATACCTATCAATTAATTCTGTATCAGGGTTACCATCATTCCATCGTAGTTCTTTTTCTTCAAATTTTCCATTATAAAGAATATTTAATGTGTTAGCACCATCAGCATTAATCACAGCTATTCTAGGAATTTTTTTTATCCAACCCCATTCATAAAGTTCCATCAAACTTTTTCCACAACTTGATATATTACCTAATGCACCACCAGGATAAATTATCCAATCTGGCACATCCCATTCTAAATATTCTAATGCTCTATATGGAATGGTCTTTTGCCCTTCAATTCTAAATGGGTTAACTGAATTTACAGTATAACTACCTGGTTCATTAGCAGCGTCTAATGATTTTGTAAACGCATCATCAAAATTTCCTTTAACTTGAATTAATTGTGTGCCAAATTGGTATGCTTGACTAAGTTTACCAGGAGCAATTTGCCCATCAGGAATATAAACATCGCATTCCATGTTCTCATTTGCAGCAAACATTCCTGCTGATGCTGATGTGTTACCTGTTGATGCACAAATAATTTTTTTTGCACCAACCATTTTTGCATGTGTTACAGCAGCTGACATACCATTGTCTTTAAACGAACCACTTGGATTGTATCCCTCTGGTTGTAACATTAGATTTTCATTTTTAATACCTACAAATTCTGATACTCTTGACATGTGATATGGTTTTGATAATCTTCCCTCTGAACCATCAAGTGATACTAAATTTTTAGAACACTGCTCAGGATCTTCAGTATCAATTTGACAGAAATTTAAAAGTTCACGAAATCTCCAAACCCCACTTTCATTGAATATATTTCCATGTGGGTTTCTTCTTGAATAAAATACCTCTTGAAGTTTTGGTGGTGGTGGATTTCCATATTTTACATCTAAAAGATTCTCACAATCACACTTAATTCTTGTAGAGTTTATCTCGTATTCTTTACCACATTTTGAATCAATGCATTTAAGAAATGAATTGTTTTTCAATGCAATTTAGATAATTTATTGTAATTTAAATTATAAAATGAGGTAAGTTAACTAACCTATCAAATATCCAACACATAAGCCATGTTTTTTACGTTGAGTTATTTTTCATATATATGGTTACAATCTCAGATTATATCAAAAATATTACAGAAAAAATACTAACTTCTATATCAGTTATAGAAAATTCTGATGATAGCTCAGAATCGCTTGAAATTTTAAAAATAGAATTAAAACACATTAATGGTTATTTATCAATAATAATAAGAAAGTTAGGAAAAAGAGATAAGATTTCAGATCTGCATTCCGTTCTTCTAAAAACATCATTATACTATTTAGATAATCATGATTTTTTTAGAGAATTAGAACAGATAACAGATATTTATTCAAATGACCCAAACAGGATAAAAAATATCAAGAAATTAATAATTAATTCATTTCATCAAAAAAAATTTCATGATGTATTACGTGAGATGCAAAAGAATTAATTTTTCTTTTTTTTCTTTACAGACTTATTTTTTGTTTTTAATTCTTTTTCAAGCTCAGCGGTTTTATTATCAACGACCTTGATAATTTCTTGTATTAAACCATCAAGGTGTCCACTTTCAGCTTTTGGTTCTATATTTTCAGCAATTTGATTAATTGTATCCGAAATCTCAGAACTTACTTGTTCAAACTCATCTGGATCTTCATATGCAGTTGCGTATAATGATTTAAGATTATTAACTTGATTAATTACTTGATCAGTCAATGTTAATCGAAATTCTATACCATCAATTTCAATTTCTTTTGTAATCATAATGTTTCAGAAAAATTATTACATATAAGTATCAATTATGAAAAATCAGTTTAATAATTAGAAAACAATGTAGTCTAATGCTGCAGCATCACTAATTAACATAGTATGGCGTGAATTTAGGATATATCCATTTTTGATCTCTTTTGTTGGAACCCATCTATTGGTAGATGAATAATGACTTCTAGATGCAAGTTCCTTTTCCATTGCTTCAATGTCAAACTCACCTTCTTCAACTTCTTGGGTTTCTATATGTTTGATAGTGACTAGAATTTTATTTATTTTGACCCTATCACCTAATTTCCATTGTGATGGGGCATTTTCATCAGATATCTCTATCACTTTGACTTTCATTTCTTTTTTACCCAGTACATCATGGCTGATTAGCATTCTTTCATCAACATAATCTTGGAAACTCATAATCCTAATTCGCTAAAACTAGTATTAAAGGAATCTAAAGAATGCATTTAGTGGATATGTTTCGATTTGAATGGCATTTTATGCTCTTTCAATGTGAGTTTTTTCTTTTTTCCCTCTTCTAATGCATATGTTTTTCCTTCATACGTACAAACACAATCAATTGGGGCTTGTGTTTTTGGCCATACCTTATAGAATTCTCTTAATTGTCTTCTTTCATATTCCCCAGTACGAATTCTTTTTTTTGATGAAAATTTGAATGCCAGAACAACCTGCCTATTTTTGTATAGTTCAAATGTATCCACCCATTTCATACATCTTTGAATTTGATCAAAAGGGACTTGTAATGTGGTTCCTGTGCCAGATTTTGCTTCAATCGTAAATAACATTGATTTTTCATTACTCACGGCTAGAATATCTGGCAGTGCAACACTTGGTGAGCCTAATCGGAAACCCTTCCAAGAATTTAACGCATTGAATCTTTTAACTAGAGTATCTTCCCATTGATACCCTCTTTGTCTTCTAGTTCTAGCGATCCTTTTATTTTTCAGTGAGATTTTGTTAAGAAGTATTGTTTCTGCTTTCATTGAATAGATTTGTATTATTTTTCTATGATATAGAATAGTTGGTTATAACATCATGACCCACCGATAACGTTTGGTCATTACGTGTTTTCGAGTAAAATATGCGAGAAATCAGATTAAATTCTTAGAAAAAATTATTAAAAAAATTAGATAGCATAGTCATAGAACTGGTCAGTAACAATAACCCAATACCAATTAATAACAAACCACTAATTCTTTCAATCCATAACATTTTTGATTTAATTTTTGTAAAGAATACAAGGAATCGATCTATAGCAATTGCTGAAACCAGAAATGGAACTGCCAATCCTAATGAATAAACTCCAAGTAAACTAGCTCCTGTAACTATAGACGAGCTAGATGCTGCAATTGTCAAAATACCTGCCAAAATTGGTCCAATACAAGGAGTCCAGCCTGCACCAAATGCCATACCCACAATAAGTGGGCCAAATTTTCCAGAGTTTCTCTTTGCCATATCAAAGCTCAATTGTTTTTCCAATCCAGGAATTTTGAAAATTCCAATCATATGCAATCCTAATACAATTAGAACCACGCCACCAATTCTTTCAATCCATTGAGTTGCATCAAAGAATAGATTTCCCATAAAAGATACAGTTGTACCTAAAAGCATGAAAATTATTGAAAATCCTATGACAAACATTATTCCTTTAACAGTTGCAGTTAATCTTAATTTACGTCGAGTAATTTGAGAAGTCTCTTGAGATAATTCTTTTGTACTCATTCCAGTAATCAATGATGCATAAATTGGGATTAATGGTAAAACACATGGAGAAAGAAAACTTAGAACTCCTGCACTAAATGCAATTGCAAATCCTACAACAAGTCCATCAATTAAAATTGTTGGTTCATATGATTGATATTCTGTTCCTTGAATTGCTGATTCAACTAAATTAATTGTATTATCAGAAACAGGATCAAATGCTCCTTTCCATTGATGAATTATTTGTCCATCTGCATCAATTAAAAATGATTCTGGAACACCAATTGTTCTAAACATAAATTGAAATTTATTTGCAGGGTCTAACCAAACAGAATAAGTAAGATTATCATTAGCCATAGTTTGTATGATTGCTTTTTCATAACCTGGATCATCAATGCTTACACCGATTATTTCAAAATCAGATTCAGGAAACATATCATCTAATTCTCCTAATGCAGGCATTTCTTCTCTACATGGTTCACACCATGTTGCCCATAAATTTACAAGAATTACTTTACCCCTATAATCAGATATAGAAACAGGAGTACCATCCAAAGTTATAGCTTGATAATCTGGTGCCTGTCTAAATTCTTGTGCATCTACCGGAATGAGTTGAGCATCAGAAAATGAAAATGCAAATAAGAAAATTCCTGAAAATAAAATTAGTACACTAGGAATTTTTTTTGATATGTTCATATCAATTCAGAATTAATTTTCGTTGGTTGAAATCTTGACAGATTTATCAGTCTCTGTCCAAACTATGGATACCAATCCATTTGATGAATCAATTGCAGGGGACTTTCCATCACTTACATTAATTGGATTATCAAACTTGAACAATTCACCATCAATGACTTGTGCAGTGTAAATCATTGCTTGGGTGTCTCCATATCTCCATGTTTTTTCATTAGCAGATAGTCCAGTTGCATCTTCCCAAGTCAACCAAACAATGTCATCATTATCAACTGTAATGTAGATTCTTTGTGGAGGAACCCAATCACCAGTTAGAATTGGCATTGGTTCACTGAAATTTTGTCCGTTATCAGTAGAAGTTGCATAATACATTCCTTGATGACCAGGTGCACCGTTGTACCATACAATATGCAAGGTACCTGTAGAATCTATAGCCATTGGTGCACCAACGTGAACACATCCCTTAAACTGGAATCCGTCATCGTTAATTTTTACCGGACCAGAGAAAGTTTTACCACCATCAGTTGATGTTGCTACAACCATATCTCTGACTTGTGTATCACCAGAACCAAAGACTTTACGCCAAGAGATGTAAACATTGCCTTCACCGTCTGCTGCAGTTTGTACGTT
>Ga0208522_1000499_pt1 | contig 26577 bp, 16 predicted proteins | sample ETNtaG_25_FD_185763 | JGI IMG/M metagenome (GOLD analysis project Ga0208522, IMG submission 185763) | Marine microbial and viral communities from oxygen minimum zone, Eastern Pacific Ocean - ETNP201302SV86 (SPAdes) (version 2) | ecosystem: Environmental > Aquatic > Marine > Oceanic ... | reverse complement strand
GGTTTCCGAATGGATTAGAGTGCCATCAAGGTAGACATAGAGGTTATCGCCACCATAGTAGTATGATGACTTCATGTAACAGAAACTCAGAAGCCCGGTACCCGTTGTGATATTCATGGTGACGATTGAATCTTCATTGTGCACAATTGTGTGGGCCGCCTGAGAATCCCAATTTCCTTGATTACTTGACGCTGAGCCCAAAACATAGTCTCCATGCAGAGTGTTCAGAGATGAGTGGACACTGGTGTTTGTGTAAGACCAATTTCCATCACTTGTTGAGGGGTTACCATTTGGCTCGACAAGATACTCTTCCCATGCGACTGCAGATGTGTTCTCAAATGATTCAAAACCAAAGCCAGATGCTGGATTGATGTCACTGCAACCTTGAGTGCTGTGTGAGCCAAAGATGGTGCCTGTTCCTGAATATGGACTCAATTCAGGATCAAATAACACTTGTTGCGGGCCCTGATAAGCGCCGTTGTTGACACCAATACCTAGCCGGCCAACGTTATTGTCGTCTCCCCAGCACCATAGGCTACCATTGGTCAGAATACCGCAAATACCCATGTCCTCAGCAGCAATCTTGGTGAAGGTCAAATTTGCAGCAGCCGCATCGGGATGTAAAGTAGGATTGTGTACCATGTAGTGTTGCCCATACGTTGAATCTAGAGTCTTGGAGATTTGATTCTTGCCCCAACAATACAATTTCCCTTCATCATCCAATGCGCATGCTGTGGATGGGGATATGTCGACCTGTCCCGTATAGTTTGGGTGGCCAGCGGTCATTGTCCAAAATGCATCACTACCACCCATATTTACGGGTGGCGAGATGGTTTCTTCATCACCGGTGGTGAGATAGAAATCATTACTTGAACCGTGTGTAATCGAAGGCAATTCGGGCTCTACAACTTCAAGAGTCAGTGTGGTTGACGCATTGCTGTCATCTGAATATACTGTGATAGTGTAGTCGGTTGGATCCCATGGGACAAGCGGTGTACCTGAGATTATTCCTGTTGGATAGTCAAATGAGAGGCCTGTCGGAAGTGTGTTTGGGCCATCTGTTTGGAAAGCGCCTGCTGAATCGGTTAACCAATGTTGATTGGCATGGCCCTGAACTCGTAGTTCGTCAACCTCTCCTTCAAATCCTTCACCAAAGACACATGATTCGGAACCCCAGTGGTGTGTCGCGCGGTAACCCGGAGCAGGGGCATTATCAGGATTTTGCATGTAGACTCTGTTGTAGACAGATAGGCTGGAATCAGTTCCATTATAGACGTATACTTGCTGATCAGTATCGTAATTGCCGGACCGCCAATATTTCATCCCAATGAAGTTCCATTCATTAAGTTCGATTTTGGTATCTACGCCTTTGCTCGAATTCCAAATCGGGTTCGCGTCGTGGCCCGTAATCTCTGGCGAAGCATCATAATCTGTCCAAGGATAATGTGTGTCATTTGAGGCGCCATGATAGTAATGGGTCTGTAAGTAGCCATCGGGGGTCATTGTAATTTTGATACCAGAGAACAACCCGGTAGTTGGAGAATCTGCGTTCATACGGCTGAAAATTACACCATCATATGAGGTGGGGTTGATCCACCCTGCGAATGCACCACCTTGATTTGTCCCGTGGGTACTACAATCGTCTGAAGTAATATTATCGCCGGCGTTGCCACCCAATTCAATTCCGCCGTATTTTTTTCCCTGGGCGATGAAATTTGTATTCCCATTCAATGTTAACGAAGTTGTAGTGGTCACAGTGCCAATATTTTCGAATGACAAGTTATCCATTGGCCACCAATTATGGGCAGGAGTCTGTGCGTTGATTGTGACATCGTCATTGGAGATGGAAAAACCATCTGGAGTTGCACTCAGTGGAATTGTCATTGGTGAAATTGGGGTGATCGAAGTTTGGTTTACCAATGCATTCTGGCCCGTCCATGTACCGAAATATTGGATGTGAGATATAGTGCCTGTTCGTCCCGAAGTGTCTTCGGAACCGATGTCGGTTTCAAGTTCGGTTGCCGCGAATGGAGCTAAAGAAACTAGTACCATTATTGCAATCATTAGAATTGCTCGTATCTGCATAATTGTCCCTCTCTGTTTTCCGCTATCGGTTTTACTTAATTGTGTCATTCCTTCCATGTTATCACTCCCACTCTACGTCCTCGAATGTCTCATCGTCATCTGTTTCTTCAGAAACTAGTTCTGTCATATCAGGTAATTCTTCTTCTTCCTCATCACTTGAATCGAGTTCAGTTGCTTGATTGGCCCACTTATCTCTCTTGATTCGTCCAGGGAAGAATTCGATTGCCTCGTTGACTTGTTCCTCGATTTCTGGCGTCATATTTGCCAACTGAGCGAAAGTGAAAATCCCAAGAGCGTTTAATTTCTCTTCAATGAATGGTCCAATGCCTTTGATTTGGCGCAAGTCATTCTTGTCATCCATGGATGCTGTTCCAATGGTTGCGAAATCGATGTCTTCGGCCTTGGCGGCAATTCTTGCCAATTGGGCTTCCTTCTCTGTCATCTCAGCCATCTTGGCGTCCATCTCGGCCATCTTGGCGTCCATCTCGGCTATCTTCGAATCTGCTCCTGATGTGTCTGCAACGGGTTCATCCATCCAATCATCTACTGTAGATGGTTTTGCGGATGTTTGACCTTCAAGGTTGGCGAATGGGTCGTCATCGTCATCGTCTTGGAAGCGATCTGCGGCTTGACGCAATGTTGTTCCGATGCTCATGAAATTGAATGTAATCTTTCCTTCATCATCACGACTTGATGAAAGTACCATCAATATTGCAAGGACTATGATTAGCAATAGAATGAGAATAATCCAGCAACTGAATGCCATTGGCCCTTCATCTGAATTTGAATCCACTTCGCCTGCTGCACAAGATTCATCGGGTACATCAAATGCATTCAGGTAATCATGTCCACAATCTTGTTCGACAGAATCTGTCCATCCGTCGCCATCAGAATCCCTCTGTGATGCACCGCATCCCGACGTATTTGGAATCTCATCGGCAGGGGTGTCTGGACATATATCGTTGGCATTGGGGATGTTGTCTCCGTCATCATCACCACTTTCTGAAGGACCGCATCCATCCTCATCGATTTGATTGATTTCGGCGAGAGGTGTGTTGTCACACTCGTCTTCATTGTTTGGGATTCCATCTCCATCCATATCCATGTTGCCGTCGCATCCATCAGGTATGCCATCTTCATCCCAGTCTAATGTGTCGTCATGACCTGGGCACATGTCATTGGAATCTGGAACGCCGTCGTTATCGTCGTCGGTATCCATGACATCGCAGATTGCATCTGAGTCTGTATCGACGGGTTGGTTTGTGTCATCCAATGGGTTGCTGCCACAGGTTGCCTCATCGTTGTCAGACCATCCGTCATCGTCATCGTCCAAATCTGTATTGTCACCAAGACCATCCTCATCTGTATCGGCCCATTCACTGCTATCCATAGGGAAGGGGTCCTGTGTATCTGGGACACTGTCGCCATCATCATCTGGGTCTGAATTATCTCCTGTACCATCACCATCAGTATCTGTGGTTTCTGTAGGATCGGTTGGGAAAGCATCGTTGTTGTCGCTAACACCATCATTGTCATCATCGGTATCAGTTTGGTCTGGAGTTCCATCATCATCCGAATCTGTCAAACAATCCGCTTGAGATGTAGAACTTTGGGCTATCGTGGATGTGCCAGATGGGCAAGCGGTTGGGTTGGTATTGCCAGTTCCATCTGCGTAACTACCCTGAGGCGCGGGCGTACATGATGTGGATTGGGTTGTGTTGATGGAAGAACCTGCCTCGCAAGGTGTTTGACTTGCTGAGCCTGAACCACCCACATAGTGTCCTGTATCGGCGTCCAAACACGCGGTTTGACCCGAATCTGGTTGGTACGTACCCGGTGAACAAGCAATCTGCTGTCCCATTCCTGAATTGGGAGCTTTGTAACCTGGATCTGCCGTTTGGCAGGCTGCTGATGACGTAGCTGCAGTTGTTGGATTGTAAGTTCCTGCCAAACAGGGTGTCTGTCCAGTTGATGCGGCTGAATCAACATAATGCCCTGTTGATGCAGGGGTCTGAGAGGAACTGCCCGACGAAGCCACATAATAGCCAAAGTCTGCATCAATACAAGCAGATGCATCAGATGATGCTGAAGCGGGGTTGTAGGTACCCGGTAGGCAAGCGGTCTGGGACGTTGCGCCTGTTGAGTCAACATAGTGACCCGGGGACGCTGGTGTTTGCGAAGAACGGCCAGATTGGCTCACATAGTAGCCTAGATCGGCATCTAGGCAAGCCGAGGAAGTTTCAGATGCTGGAGCGGGGTTGTAGGTACCCGGTAGGCAAGCGGTCTGGGACGTTGCGCCTGTTGAGTCAACATAGTGACCCGGGGACGCTGGTGTTTGGGCTGCCCGTCCAGATTGGCTAACGTAATGGCCTAGGTCTGCAAAGAGGCAGTCTGATTCATCTGGTGATGCCGGATATGGGTTGTAACGACCTGCGTCACAGGCCGTCTGTGAAGTTGCACCTGTTGAGTCAACATAGTAACCCGGGGATGCGGCAGTTTGTGACCCGCTGCCAGATTGGCTGACGTAATACCCAAGATCTGCTACAAGGCAAGCCGAACTATTGTTGGATGCTGAATCGGGGTTGTAATGCCCAGGCGAGCATGGAGTTTGACCAGGGGAGCCCGTGGTATCAACATAGTAACCCGGGGATGCTGTTGTCTGAGATGCTTGTCCTGATTGGCTCACATAATGACCAAGGTCGGCATCGATGCAAGCAGAACTATTGTTGGATGCTGAAGCGGGGTTGTAAGTCCCGGGGTTACATGCTGTTTGGCTTGTAGAGGCGTTGTTGTTGACATAGTATCCAGGGGTTGCGTCGATACAGGATGATTGTGCAGAATTGGGTTGATAGGTGCCAATTCCACATTCGGTCTGGGTACTCGAACCGGCTGCGTCGACATAATGACCGGGGGTTGCATCGTCACACGATGCTTGTCCTGTCAATTCTTGATATTGACCAATATCACAGGTGTCCTGAGTGGTTGCGCCTTCTTCACTGACGTAGTTACCGATGTCCGCATCGATGCAACTGCTCTGGCCCGTGGCTGGTTGGTAGGTACCAGTATCGCATCGAATCTGAATAATTGAGCCAGCTGAAGCATAGTATCCTGCCTCGGCTTCCACACACGAATAACGACCATAGAAGCCGGGATTGCATGATTCTGAACGAGCCGGGTTGGTTGGGAATTGATCTTGTGGTGTTGGAACACCATCGCCGTCTTCGTCGCCAGCGATGTGGGTGTCAAAGACATCTAGGTTTCCATCATTGTCGCGGTCCCTGTCATCCAAAGCCAGCGTTAGTGAGTCAATTGCTGCACCGGGTGAATTTGTGCTGTTAATCTCGCCATCACCTAGTTGGCCCTCATTGTTCCCGCCCCAGCAATTAAGCGAACCATCATCGATTACACCGCAGGTGTGGTGAGTACCCGTGACCATACCAGCGACATTTGTGTTTGATGGGAATGAAACATAAATTGGAATTTGGGAATTGGTATTTGCCCCGTTGCCCAATTGTCCAAACATATTGTTGCCCCAACACATGGCGCTTCCGTTGTCTAGAACTGCGCAGGTATGTCGGTCACCAGTTGCGAGTGAAACCACTCCCGTGTCAATCGTTACAGCGGTTGGTGAAGATTGACTTGTGAGGGTGCCATCACCCAATTGTCCACGATCATTCCAACCCCAACATGAGATGGATTCGTCAGAAAGGACTGCGCAAGTATGGTGGCGACCTGTATTCACAGCAACTGCTGTTGAGCCACCAAGGTCGATTGTGGTTGATGTATTGGTATTGGCTAGTGTTCCATCACCAAGTTGTCCGTGGTTGTTGTAACCCCAACATTTGAGAGTCGTGTCATCAAGAATGGCGCAAGTATGTGATTGGCCCAAGGAAATAGATACTGCACTACGGTTTTCTCCCAGATCAATACTTGTTGGAATGTTCCGTTGGGTGTTTGTTCCGTCTCCAAGTTGGCCGTGGTTGTTGTAACCCCAGCACGATACGCTGGCATCCTCAAGGACTGCGCAAGTATGTGTCTTGCCGACCCCAATCATCACAGCGCTGTGGTTCTCACCTAGGTCAACGCCCACTGGTGAGGATTGAGAAGCGTTTGTTCCATCTCCGAGTTGTCCGTAGGCATTGTCGCCCCAACATTGTACTGAACCGTCGTTCAATACTGCACAAGTGTGGTATTGGCTGGATGAAACGCTCACTGGGAACAAGGTAGTGGACCCACCGGGATTGACGAATGAGACTGCTACTGGACTGGATGAGGCGGTTGTGCCTCCGTTGCCCAATTGCCCAAATGCATTGGCGCCCCAACAGTTCATACTCCCATCATCGAGGATAGCACAAGTGTGCTCAGACCCCGATGCCAATGAATCATGTGTGAAAATAGAACCAGATTGGAATCCAGGGATATTTGCAGTACCAGAATAATCTGCAGCCTCGTCTGATTGAGGTAATGATTCGCTTTCAGTGGTCATTTCAGGGTTCAATATTGCCACGCAGGACATCAAAATTAGCAGACCGCTCAAGAAAAACGTTTGACAAAATCGATTCATAGCCATGGTTCTCGGCAGGCGTATTGCTAATTAAATTGCACCGCCGTAGGCGGTGAACGAATTAATCACCATCGAACATATCTAGGGTTGATGCGAGGGCGGTAATTTCAGAGCGAATCTTGTCCTTCTCACGGGCAGACAATGATGTATCTGTCAACTGATTTTCGAGCCATTCAATTTCTGACTTGACCGTTTCTCTTTCCTCTCGGTGAATTTCATCTGCTCTGGCCATTTGTAGGCGAGCAGTGTGCTGTCGAGCGGTCTTACGCCGGGTTTTCAATTCGTTGTTGCCCCCGCGGCTAAAGGTACCAGATGGTTGGGATTTAAGTTCGATATTGACGGGGTATGGAATGACGATTCCTTCGTCTCGGAATTTGTCAGTCAGCGTTTGCATAATCCAATCGCGTGCTGGCCATTCATCTGAATAATCGGAAATCCATGTGTATAGTCGGAAATCAATGGAATAATCTCCCAATTGAATGATGAGTGCACGGGATGGGGGCACATCGAGTGTATATGGACAACTTTGAGCGACATCAGACAATACTTGCTTCACATGGGGCGGATCTTCATCGTAGGCCACACTGACGTCAATTAACAGATTAATTCGCTTAGGAACGCCATCACCACCCCCGCGGGCTTTGTTGGTAATGGTGCTTGAAACCAATGTGTTGTTTGGAATAATCACCAATTCTTCTGACCAAGTCAATACCTTAGTGGAAAGAATTCCTGTTGAGATTACCTTGCCTTCAATCTCATCGACCTGAATGCGATCGCCTACATCGAATGGGCGATCCATAGCGAGTAGGAATGAATTCAGAATGTTACCCAATGTCTGTTGAAGTGCCAAACCAGCAATCAAAGAGAATACAGCCATTGACGCTAGCAGGCCTGTGAGTTCCAACTGCAGCTCATCTAGAATTAGGTATATTCCAAAGGCCCAAAGAAGCATCCTCGAAAAACCGCTCACGAAGTGGTTTCGACCGGTGACTGCGACACCCTGACTGTTGGTGTTGATCCAGGTCATGAATGGTGGTGTGATAACACTGATTGTACTGCTAATCATACTGGTGAAGATGAGGATGTATGCAGCGTTCAAAATGTGGAAAGATGTGTTCAACACATCTGGCGATAGCCAAGCCAACGAACCGTTGATACACAGCACAGCACAGAATGCGAGTGTTCTCGATGAAAGTGGGACAAACAAATCATTGTCCCAACCCACCTTGGTTTTGTTGACAAATTCACCAAATTTCTTCAACAATACAAATTTCATAAAGGCGAAAAGCAGCAGACTGAGGCCAATACAAATGGCAATTCGCCCATAAATGGGGAGTGCGTCAGCCCAATCTTTCAAACCTGATAAATCATCGAAAAGTTGCTGCAAAGTGGTCCATCCCCCTGCCTATTGCGACCATTCGGCTGCATCAATCACTCAAAGGTGTTGTGTATGCTATTCACTATGTGGATGTGAAGAAAGCGCCTAGGGTTGACTCAAGCATGATGCCTGTGAGAATACTAGTGATTGCAGCCACCCACATCATTGACGAAACTTGTCCAAGGGCGAGTGTGATGCCGCCACCCCTCAATCGGGATGCGACAGATGAGAGAATCAACACCATGAACACAATCAGGATGGATGTGACGATTTTGAACAAGGCAATATTGGCTTCTACGCCCCCTGCATCTTCCAGTACTGGTAAGCCAAGACCGCCTGCATTGCTGGTAATGTCTCCAAAATCCATGTCTTCCATTCCCTGTGCAACACCGGCAACGTTTGAGCCCAATTGGAAAACTACAGCGATTGCGATATTGAAAGAGACAATTGTGGCTACTAACAAACCGTACGCAACACCATTCATGGTACTGGCTGACAGCGCCCTTCGGCGACGAAGTGAGAGTAAATTGGTGGTGTTTTGGCTGACGAGATCTGCGACTGCAGCCGGTTCTCCACTGGCTTGGGCACCCTCCAAATAGATCCGATTGAATCGAGATACCATTGATGAATTTACTTCGGCGGAAAACCAATCCCAACTTCGTTCAGAATCGATTCGTAACATCAGGCGACTTTCTAGGCTGGCGATTGATTCATTGAGGGAGCCGAAATCAATACCTCGCAGTGCCTTGATTGTCGCCGATGGCTCAGATGCTCGGGCCTGAGCTGTTCCCCCCAGTGCACGGATGAAGCCAGGATAGGATTCATCTCTACGAACAATGCTCTTTTCTTCTCGAGATGCGGTAATCCCCGGGACAAGGAAAGGGGTGAATAAGATAGCAATCAGGACAAGTCCATATTTGTCCCACGATGATGTCAAAATATCACCATACAATATTGCGACAACAATGGTCGAGATGATGATGGGAAGACCCATGCCACCAGCAGTAAGCCAAGTTTGTCGTGAGCGAATTCGGAATCTTGTTTCAAATTCATGTCTACCAAAGATTGGATCGTCGGGGACAATAGAACGGAAGGCAACTAACATTGAGACTTGCATGATTACGAACAATAATGCTGCCAGTAGAACCCAACGGATTCTGGCCATGATACCAAATGGAGTTGAGCCATATTCATCTGTTACGAACAGAACCAGATGGATGCCTGCGACTACGAGACCAAAGATTCCAGTGGTAGTCAATGAGATGTAAATCTCCTTGAGCATATCGATGGACTCAAGACGGGTATCATAGAGAGTGTCAAATTCCTTGGCGAAAGTCTTCTGCTCTGCTTTCATGAACTCATCAATGGGTTGGCCAGCCTCAACTGAAAATGCCATTCGATCAAGAAAGTCGCCCCATATTGGTGATGGGCTTTGGCGTCCAACGACGCGGGAGGCTTCTGGCAGACTAGTGTGCCACTTTTCGACTAGAGTTTCAATGGCTTTCACCTCCTTTGCGAGAGCACCATAATCACTCATTTGACGCAGGATATCAAACATTGATTGGGATGTAACTTCGCCAATGCTTAGGATGCCCATTCTTGTGATGAACATGTGCATTTCTTTCTCAATTAAAATCGCTTCACGGAGCGTTTGGATGAGTGGCCAAGAGATTGCGGTTATTGTTGAGAGAATGGGGAAGAGTAACAGAAGGACAATGCCAGAAGCACCGATGAAGAACGAGCCCACGGTGAAGAACAGTATACTGGAGATTAGCAAACCTCCTACAAAGGCAGGCAATACGATTTTGATTCCGTATTCCCCAATGGGAATCTCCATTCGGCGGAAAGCGATTTGATACAGTGGTAGCCGTTCCATCATTTCACCTCAGTCTTCGATTGGCGTCCAAATATCAATTGCAGATGAGAAAGCGTCCCAATCCTGTTGGTAGTAGATGTCGAGGAGATCAAAGACATCATCATAGTGTGTGATATTGCGATCAACCATTCGTTGCAGCGTTTCTGTTCTACGGGCCATTTCCTCGTAGATGTCACGCTTATTTTCAAAACCCATGAGAGCTGCCATCTTGTTTTCCATTAGATGAGATTGAAACATTCCACGGAAGTAGTGCTTGTCTCTGACAGGGTCCCAATCAAACATACCTCGAGTTAGAACACCATCTGCATGTTTGTTGTAGCCAATCACTTCGTCAATTCCTGTGATTCGACGTGCAATACCACCGCCTGGGGCTTCGACGACTTCTTGGAAAATAGCGAAGTTCAAGTTGTCGAAGAAACGCATTGGGACATTGATTGGATCGCCAGTAAATCGTTGAATCATTTTCACAATTGATGATGCGTGGAATGTCGCAATGACTGGGTGGCCTGTCTGCATCGCTTGGAATGCAGTGGCGCCTTCAGCACCACGAATCTCACCAATGATGATGTAGCGTGGACGGCTTCGCAGTGCGGCCTTTAGGAGGTCGAACATTTCGACTCTTGAGTCTGCGTTCTTTGAATCTCTAGTGACGAGACGTTGCCATAGTCGATGACGAACTTTGACCTCAGGAGTGTCTTCTGCAGAGTAAATTTTCACGTTGTGATCAATGAAAGGTAGGATTGCGTTCAGCGTGGTTGTCTTCCCCGATGCTGTCTCTCCTGACACCATCAATGACATTCCATTTTCTAAGCAGAGCCAAACGTATGCAGCAACTTCAGCTGACATCGTTCCCCATTGAATCAATTGGGTAATTGAGATTGTTTCTTCGGCGAACTTTCTGATGGTGAAGGATGATCCCAACATTGAGACGTCGTCAGAATAGATGATATTGATACGACTGCCGTCCAATAGGGCTCCGTCGATGATTGGTTTGCTGTCCGACACAGGACGGCCAATGCGTTCAGACATGGCACGCAAATATCTCTCCAACATCTCACGGTCACGGAATCGAATGTTAGATGTGACCATTCCAAACACCTTGTGATCCATGCTAATGTAACGTAATCCAACGGCGTGAATATCTTCTAGCATCTCATCGGAAAGTAGGGTTTCAAGGGGACCAGAACGAACAAGATCTCGAATCACCGTATATTGTAGTCGTTCCATCTGCTGTTCTGTGACACTGAGTGGTGGGTCAGTCAAACCCAGAACCCTTCTGACGGGTGTAACGACATCATTGATTGAAGCAGGGACATTGGAAATTTTCGTATGCTTCTTCATCATGTTCCCCAACATTGCCTCAAATTCAGCATCTGTGGAGAACGAAGGTGCGTTGGGAGCTTCTTTCAACAGTCTCTCAACGAGAACTTGCTTGATTACTTCCTCCTCTTCTGTTAGATATGGTTCAATGCCAAACCACAGTGTTTGGCCCCCACCCTCTTCATCTTGTGTGGGGCGATACACGTGAGCGAACAGAGGGCCCCTAAGATGGTAAATCAGGTTAAGGGGGTCTACTTTCGTAGCATTACGATCCAATGGGCCGTAATACATCGGACGAGTGCCGTGGCGTGTTTCAAAATCTTCGACCCATTCACGAACGTGGTCGTGGCGGTCTATGACAGCGTTGAGGTCGCCTCTAGCGAATTCTAGTTCTTCAGCTTCCATAATTCACCCCTCAACTAACTGCTGTGATGTCCACGATGAAGCCCATGCTTGGTTCGACCCTCCAACCAATTCTGGGTTGCACTGGACCGGCTGCTCGAAGGAATCGAGTGACAGCCAAAATTCGTGATAATCCGCCCCCAATCTCTGACGTTCGCATCTCGAGAGCGACTTCAGCAGATGCAGACAATGTTCGCATCATTTCAGATGACAGTTCGTCCGGATCAAGCAATAACATCAGGGAGCGTCCTTCCGCACAAAATGCGCGGAGACGGCTAAGAAGTTGGTCTGGCAATCCATCGTAGTGTTGGAGAATTGTCGATGCGCGATCAATGATGGAAATGTCTGCATTTTGCAACGCCTCGGAGGTCAAAATATCCTCGATATCGACGTTGCCTTCAACTTCATCTGAAATAACGCCAAAGCGAGATAGTAGGGTGAAATTGCCTTCCTGAGTCGCATCTTCTAATGGGTAACCTAGGCTGTTCACTTGTTCCAACCAGCCCCTAGTTGTCAGTTCGGTTGTGACCAATGTTGTTCGAACTCCATTCGCAACCAAGCCGAATGCCAATCGTTGGGAAATCAGACTCTTTCCTGCTCCAATCTTACCTGTTACAACGTAGAGGGATCGCCTAGGGAGATATTTTCCCATGCTGTTTGAAAGGCTATCCGTTTCTAATTCAAAAGCGAAACCAACATCTTCAGACAAGGCGAACCACCTCGCTGAATGAATGCTGACCTGAGATTCCCTTGTAGTGTTCACTTCGAACCACCACTGTCACGATAATTTCCTGTCCTGCTGACATCGTCACTCCCGAAGGACAAACCTGTAATTCGAGCACTTCTCCGGTAGTCCAGGTAGAACTATTTCCGAGCAATCGTGTTTGATTTACTGTTGATGCTGTACCATTCGCGATAATGCCGATTTCGGCATCCAACAGTTCAAGGCTGCCCGTATTTTGTATGTGCAAAGAGAGATTACAAGACGGTTGATTCCAAGAAACTTGCATTGGATCACTAGCCAATGCTGCTCTGGTTTTCGAATCGGCCTCTACTTGAGTTTGGGCGGTGTCGACGGAATTGGCCAAGCCACCCCATGATGCGATGAGCAAGGAAGTGACAATGCCTGCGACCAATAAGCCGGAAATCAGCATAATCAATTCACTAGCACCACCATCTGCCATTATTACACCTCATGAAAATGATACCCCAGATTGGCCACCCATGCTTGCCACAAAGATCCGTGCAGGGGATGTGAAACCTGTACCACTCAACTGCATATGCAATGTTTCCCCTGGGAAGAGAATGGTGCTCTGATTATGGTAGTCACTTGCTCTAATTGGTAGATTCCCATCAATGCTGAACCATGTTTGATCGAAAGATATCGTTTCATCCCCTGCATTGGTCATATTGAGATGAATGACACCGCTCACCTCGGAGGCATTAATCAAACGGATTTCGGGCTCGTCAGAGTTCTCTTCAAGCACCCCTGCGGCCGTGATGGCGCTATCATTGAGCGATAATGATGCGAGAGCAAAGATGCCGAGAAGTGCTGTTCCGACAATCAAAGCCGAGATGCTCACGGAGCCGCCCACATCTCAGGCCCCCTCGCCAGAGGTGATTCGAGAATTCCGCAAGGCTTCCATCATTGCTCCAAACATTAGCAGAGTGCGATGTGGCAAGTGTTCTGAACCATCGTCGTTGATGGCTGGATTTGCCAATCCGATTATGGCAATTAACTCTGCAGATTCATCCTTCGTAATCATTCCACTAGATTTTGCCTTCTCAATGAATGCTGTAGCTGATGCAGATGAAAGATTATCAAGCAATAATGCGGATATTTCACTCACAGTAACAGAAGGGCCCTTGGAGTGAGAATCTGCGCGTCGGTTAAGGAATGGATTGAGATCTGCAACGCTTCCTTCGTACAAATCGAGTAGGCTAACCGTCTCGACGGTGGGTGATTCAGAATCTGCCTCACCTGATGATTCGGCTGATTCGCCTCCAGCATCTTCTTCCTCTCCTTGTTCTCCATCAGCTGTCACTAGTGTGTCCGTGGGGAGGGCTTGCGTCAAATTATCCGTTACATTCAATTGAGTAAGACGTGCATCCATGATGCTCATGGTCGCTTCAATGCGATCGAAACGATCGTCCAATCGTTGTTCGATTGCTTTGGTGTCGATTGATTCGGCAGGGGGTGGTTTGTTCACTACTGCTGCCGGTTCAAGGCCACTGGCTCCAACGCGTGCCCTAGCAGGTGATGGTGCGAGGGTCCAGGCATCCTCTTCGATGGGGATTGATTCCTCTGGAACCGTGACAGCCTCAACAGCTTGTTCAGATAATGATTCTAAACGCTGTACTGAGTCGCTATCGATGTCGTCATTATCGACATCGGATCCAAATCCAAACAGTGACATTAGGCCCATCTCAAATCCTCCATGATGTCCTCTGCCCCCGTAAGGGGGCAGAGGGGTTATCATAGTATCATATGATGGTGTCGCCATTGCCTACACTGTTGTAGTGTAGTTGAGCGTAGGTTTCGCCGCCACCGTCGATGATCACACGGAGTTCTTGTTCGTCGCCAACACCGGGTTGGCAGAGGGTCGAAGTGTCAATTGGAACTAGGAATGTTTCACCAGCGTCTACTGACGAACCAGCTGCAAGGAGTGTGCCCTGGAGATCGGTTGCTGTACCATCAAAGTCATCTGTGTTGACTTCTGCCGTACCTGCACCGCCGTCACAAACAATGAACCAATCCATGTTGTCGAGTAATGTGGTATCTGAACCAGCACTGAGTTGGACGATCAGTGTGATTTCATCGGCTGCATTTCCGGCTGCGTTATCATCGCTAACGTACGCGCCAACCAGTTGGATTTTCCCACTGATTTCATCACGCGTGTCATCACCGGTTGCTTCAGCTCTCTGTTGGAGTTCTTCAGCTGTCTTGATGATGATTGTTGATGCTACTGCAGCTACCAAAATCAGTGCGATGAAGATAATCATCGCGCCGATGCCGATGGCGCCGCTCTCGTTCTCGTTTAGGTATCGATTCTCTCTGGACATTCGTTCACGTTCCTGTGGTTTATTTTTAGTTCAAGAAGGTATTTTATTCTACTCCATGTTTATGCTCTGGGCCCCCCGGGTTATTTGGACAAATCAAGGTGTATAGTCACGAATTCGACTTGATTAGGTTCCAGAATTCGAATGAAGGGCCATGAGTTTGTTTTCCACCCAGGAGGGACCCACGGCGTCACCAAAACTTCAGTCATTGTTTCATCGGTTTTGTTCTCAACTCGGCAATCAATTGTGAGGCCTTCTTGAGTTAGATTGTAACCAGACTGGATTGATAGGCGTTCTTGCAAACTCCCTGGTGCACCTACATCTCGAATGGCGGCCATGGCAGATGGTGTGATATTGAATACAAGATCACATGATTGTCCGGGGTTCAGAGCCATAATGGCTTGAGAGGGTGGGGAAGACCGCCAGTTCGGTGGAACCGGTGCCTTCACGTTGAATCCTGGAAGGAGGCCCGGGCTGGTGTTCTCTACCCTAACCAAGAGTTGTCCGTGTTCAGAGCCCATGTCCCAACGTGCTTCGACGCCCATCCAAAATTCATAGAAAATGAATGGGTTCAGTGCAGCGCTATTGACGAGTAGATGTTCTACCAATCTTTCCAACTGTAGAGACGCTTCATCGAATGCTCCTCGCAAGATGAGTGTCTCTGCAGTCTTCATTGTCAACAGAACATCTACAAGTTCAGTTTCAGTTGTTGAGCGCTCCCTGATGATGGTGTGTAGCATACCTATTGAGCGGTGCATTCGGCCTACTTGGGCTTTGAGTTGGTCGATGTCCTGCCGTGCTTGGCGAATGCTTCTACGGGCATCGCGGGCATGGTTGTCTGTAACTGATTCCTGAATTAAACGAAGATGTTCGTCAAGAATGAGATTGAGTCGCGTGACCTGAGCTCGGTACGAGCCCTGAGTTGAAATTGTGGTTATTTCAGACATTTGAATCGACCTCCACGCTGACATCGTGGGCTTCTCCCCATCTTTGGCCAATGGTGATTCTGCGCAAATCTGCTGAAGGGTTGCCAAGTTGTGTCAACAGTTCTTGTGATTCGATTTCCATGGCGGCTAATTGATTGAAAATGGTGAGCCAAATATTTCGGGTTCGAAGGGTCATGATGACGACCAGAAGGCCACCTGCGATGGAGAACAAGAGGATGGAGCCGATGTTGGCTAATGACCATGAAATGTCGTTTGGCATGGCAATGGCCACTATTATGAAGCCCAATGGGGCGAAAATCAGTTTGGTTGTGAGTTGTTTTATGACTCGCTCCATTTCAGCCTCATGATCCTCGAATATTGAATCGGAACCACGTTGTAAATTCTGTCGATCGGATAGGATGGCTGGAATCTCAAACGCTGATGATCGTGAGGCGATGAACGCAACCCACAACAACGCCGTAGCGGCCAACGAGAAATTCACGTACAGCCCTAGATTGTATTGTGTGGCTAGACCCAACAATGCGGTTCCTGAATATGCACACAACATGAGTGAGCGTTCATCTTCCGACGCCCGACGCAAAAGGCGGGTTGATAGCGTGACTAATAACAAGGTGATAGGGGTGAGAATGAGTAATGGAAGCGACCATGATTGGATATCGATCGAGACGGATTTAATATCGTTCGATTCGTCGTCCCCTTCCATTAGTGGGGCCTCGATTTCGACCGTGCATGGAACCGTATCCGAGGAAACCCACCAATTGAGTGCGTTGGATTGAATTTCCCATTCCAAATATCGGGTTTCAAATGGTTCCATACTGTTGATTTCTTGGATGGCTTCATCCTGGATGATGATGCCTGATTCACATTCCAAAGTGGCGTCAATGCCGAGGGCGGTTCCGGCGTTGCCTGCATTCGTGATTTCGGCCACCAATGTTCCTGACTTTGATTCAATGAAATTTGATTGCCCATCAACCCTGATTGAAATGACGGTTGGATCGGCCCATGCATCAACTCGCAAATCAACCGTAATCTGGGTGGTGAATATTTCTTCAGGGTGTGTTAGGTTGAATTTCAATGTCCATCCGTCGCCAGGGGGAATATCGATTGCAGAGGGCAATACAGCCCGGATTGTCATCGAATTCAACTGTAAAGGAGATTCTGGATTCAATGTGTATGTGTTACCATTGAAAAGAGGTACGAATCCGTTCCCATAATTGATTTCAAACGACCAATTAATATCTCCTGAATACAATGATTTGTTGATGTAGCGTTCCTCATTTACCATTTCCAATTCATATGCAATTGCCCGGGAATCTGCGGTTTGTCCTACGGCCTGCACGTGCATCCAATCCAGATCAATTTCATGGGAGTCTTGCCCGCCAGAGAGATCGAATGGGGCATCGACATGCATTCTACTGATGCGCAGAACTGTTGCTAGGAGGGCGTCTCCTGAATGGTTGTCTTGCGGAGAGAACGTTAGACGCAAAGCGGACAGTTCCAAATTATAGTGATCTGAAGCAACGCCCTCCACGCTGAATGATACTGAACGGGCTTCTCCGCTGGCGAGTGTCAGGTTGGTGGCATCGCAATCAGGTACATCCCATCGGCCCGGGTTATCTACTTCGCAGTCTAAATCCAAGACTACGTCTTGGTTACCATCATTGGAAATTTCGATGTCAAATGTTCTCAATTCACCTGGCAATAAATTTACGATATCTGGGAAGTCATCCGATGATAGTACAAAGATTGGTTCGACATTGAATTGAATTGTCGAAAGCCCAACATTAACTGAATCGCTGACATTGGTCGCTAGCACGATGAGATTGTGAATCGTTCCTGGCTCAAGACCGGCATCATGGGACATGGGAGGAACGGTCACATCGATGATTAGCGGCAATACTTCGACGCCTTCACCATCAATTGTCATATTCAATGGTGTGACTGATGCTTGCCAACCAGCAGGGGGAGTTGCAGTGAGATTGATGAATTCCTCAAGATTTCCAACGTTAGTCACATTGACAGGAATACTAAGGTTCATCCCTGGAATTACTGAGTAAACGCTAGCGTGTTCAAATTCAATTTGATGATTAGCAATCATTTCCACGTATACATCGATTCGATCAAGTTCCACACCGTTGTGGTAGAGAACTACTTGTGCGCTATGATTTTGATCAGCGCGTGCAAATTGTTCTGATGTGACTTCAATCTGAACAATACTGAGTTCGCCTGGTTCGATGTCAATTTCCGTATCTGAAATCATTGTCAGGTTGATATCGTCAAGTGTTTCTTCGATGGAGACTGTGAACGTCTGCAGGGAATTTCCAGTATTATTAGCTTCTAGCGCAATGGATGCGTTGCCGTTTACAGGAATCACTGCGACAGCATATTCTGGTGATAATGAGGCACCGATTACCTCCTGAACAAGGAAGGGGATTGGAGCCACTACCAATTCCTCTCCTGAATCACTCCAAACTGTGACATTGACCTCGAATGGTGTGTCTGCGCGGGTGTTCTGGGGGGCGGTGACGCTGAGAGAGGTGGTGATATTGTCGCCTCCAATCAAAGGCCATGCGTCTACAGTTGAATGTAGACCGAGGATTGAAGTTGGTGCGATTGATACAATCCAACCATCGGGGCCTTCGACACTCAATGTGAAATTCGCTTCATGATTTCCAGTATTAGAAATGTTGACGGGGGTTGTGGAAAGAATCTCTGGAGTCACAGTTGTCGGTGGAGGGATCGTCACATCGGCCAAAGTCAATTCTGGAATCTCAAGTACAATACTGATGTTCGATTCAGGGGCCTGAATACCAGTCAATGCTCCAGACAAAGTAAGGTTGGCGACCACATCAAACGCGAGTGATCCGGCGAGTGGGTGCATATCGGAGGGACCTAGAATTGAAGCAACGAGTGATTCAGTTTCCCCCAAATCCATGCTGGTTTGATTTGGTGTGACTGAACTATTCCAACGGAATATCTCATTGGGTCCGTTGGGTGGAACTGAAGGTGTGAAGGTTGCAGGTGCAGTCAACAATTGAATGTCTACCGTAGTTGCAAACCCGGAGACGAGATTGTGGCGTAATTCCATTTCAATGTCGATGAATCGAGAGACTGGTCCGGTCAGCAATTCAGATGAATCCACGGGGAATACGGTCTGATCTGCGATTAATTCTACCATGATTGTCTTTTGGACCTCGAGTGTAGTCTGCTGCACGTTTGGGCCGCCGCCTTCTGGCGTGACAGATGTCCAAAGAGTCAGTTGATTGCCCTCTGCAAGCTTCGTGGTTGGGTCAAATGGTAGAGAAAGCGACGGTGGTTGAACTACCACGTTAACGATGATCTCTTCCCCAACCGTCAGGTAAGGGGTGGTGGCTGGATGAATCTCAACTGTCCACCCAGGCGCTGTTTGTGAGAATCCTGCTTGGAGATTGAAAATTGCTGGCGAAGTGCCATTATTGCGGAGTGTGTACTGAATGATTGCCTCGGTGCCTGGAATGATGGGGACTAACCAACTGCTGTGATTCAGCTCACCCAACAGCAAATCTCCAGCCATCACTGCTGTGGAATCTGAAAGAGTGTATTCGCCTCCTTCACTCTCTATTTCAACGGTGATTAAATCGGAATATGAGCGATTTGTACCAAAGGGAACTGTCACTGAAACTACAATCACTGTGGATGAAGATGCATTGACGATGGGTGTTTGGGATGGGACGTTCAATGTATCAGCCCAGCCCCGAACATCGGTCACTGAGATGTTGTATCGATCTGGTGCATCTCCAATATTCTGCACCATGAAGGTCAGAGTGGTGGAATCGCCCGGTTCAACGGCTCGATCACTGGGTGCAATCAAAGTGGTTCGATATTGGCTGAAGGTGATAATGCGAGGCGTAATGCTGACAACATCCGAAAGAATCGGGGATGTTGAATTGAAGTAAACGTCACCAGATAATGTGTAATCGCCAGAGAGTGTTGTTGCATTGATGATGAGTGATGCTAAATCTACAGACGGAGGGAATGCGACGCTGCCAGCAGAAAGTGTAACTGGGTCCCCTTCGAAAGTGGCCGTATCACCAGCGCCAACCGGAGTGAGAATAATCACGGGGGTCGCCTCGGTATCCAGATTGCCGGCATTTCTAACGCCCACTGAAACTACTGTGTTCACTTGTGCTAGACGCGTCCCACCCGGGGGCAAGGTATCCGAATAGACCTCGCCGGCATTCTCTTCAGCAACTTCGAAGTTCTGATCTAGTTGATTGTTGGATAAATCGATGTCAGAAACCATTGCTGCATAGGCACGAATCTGTTGACCGGTTCCCACTGATGCTGTAAAACTGAATACATATTGCGCCACCCCACCGGGTGACAATGATATCGATTGGCTACCGATGGAAAGCAAACCCAAGCCATCCCCACTATCAATGTAAACAGTAACAGCACCGACTCCCTGAAGGAGGCCCTGATTTTCTATAGTGATGCGGACATTTTGGGCCCCAGGTGTGAGAATATCCATTGCGCATGAATTGCAGTAATATGAAGGTCCAATCCATTCAATTTGAGTGACGGCAGTGTCGGAATTGGCAGCTCTGGCTGTGTTGGATTCTGGGTTGTCTGAGGTCAACCCATCTGACGAATACGTGGCCAAAGGCGCGATGCAATGTAGGAGCAAAATCGTGAATACTAACAGGGTTTTATTACGCATAGAAAACACTCCGAATTGCATTCATATCTGGGCTTCTACACCTACGGTGTAGTAGTCGGACTATGAACGTCTTGATTGATGTGTCATTTTTCAAAGATTATCCCACCTGTGACAATGTAATGAATTGCAGTTTATTTGAGGCCGACATTTGGGCCGAGAATTCTGAGCGATCTCCCTTGTTCAAAATTTGAATCCTGCATTCAGAGAGATTAGTTCTCTTGAATAATTCGTGTTCTTTGTAGAAATGAACGTACACATAAAACGATCCTTTGGGAGTTGTTTTCTCTGGCCAAAACACATTCTCAACTGGAACCCGAGTGTTTCCTCTTTGATTCATTTCAATATCAAGAACGCCACCATCTTTGGATTTCCTATTGCGGGGATGTACAATTTCTCCACTTGGTGAAACTACGAGCAAATTGAAATCATTCTTGTTATCCCACAACAAAGATACTTGGAAATCTCCGGATTTTGCATCTGCTTTTTCAAGGCGTTCGTCAAAGTCTTCTTTTCGCCATTCATCAGAACCCAGTGGTTGGAGTCCGCCCTGCTTGTATGCATCATTGAGGGCTGAATGCAATCTTGCTTGCTTATCCTTCTCAATTTCAGCGCTATCCATTGTATTGTGCAGGACTTTGCGACGAGCGATTCTGAGTTGCTGAAGTGTTTTGGCTTGCCGTTCATCTGCATCCTCAAAGACAATTGATGCAAGTGTTGTGAGATCTTGTGATTCGTTAATCATGCCTCGGTATTTCTCAAACCGTTCCTGGTGTTCTCTTTGCTGTTGCTTCTTCAAACCGGCTTCGATCAATCTCCGGCGTTTGGCGATTGCTTTCTCAATATATTTGATAACGTCACTCGACACATGAGAATAACGTACTGCAGCCAATTCATCAAGGTCGGTGGCAGCTTCAATTTCAACCATAATCAAGTTGTATTGTTCCTCTTGTTCTGCCATGTATTGTTTCCGTTTTGCTTCTTCAAGTTCGGCTTCTCTCTTTTCTATCAATCTATTCAGCATCACTCTATGAACTGTAGAAATTTTCTCATCAATTTCGGGGAACTCTTCAATTGATTGTGCAGACATGACGTCGGCTCGCTGACGGCGATAAAGTTCGGCTTCCGACTGCATTCGCTTCTCCATTGTATTCGCATCAGGGACATCAATAGAAGCGACGAGTTTCAGTTTGTCGCCAAAACTGGTTTTGCCTGAGTATTGGTGGTAATCTGCTCCCACTCTACTTCGTAAGGTGTAGATGGTTGGATCTGATTTTCGCAATCTTTGGTGGCGTTTGCGATGCCAAACAAAGACGTTGTATGTACCAGAGGGTGGTGTCGTGCCTTCTGGCCAAACGATGTTTTCTAATGCAGATTTCATTTCAGGTTGAGAATTCATCTCGAGATCGAGGATGCCGCCACACGATGATTTGCGCTTTCCTCGATGGATGATTTCTCCACCAGAGGTTCGTACGATGAGATCCAAATCATTCATGTTGTCCCACATCAAACTGAATCGTAGATGTCCGTCGCCTGCATCTAATGTCTTGATTCGGGTCCTGAAAGCAGATTCAGGTTCGTAATCGAAGTCGTCGGGAATTGGAGATTTTTTGGATTTCTTCTCGGCTTTCTCGACGTACTTCGTAATCATCTCATCTTCAACGAGAATTTCTCTTACTTCTTCCTGAATTTCAAGTAAACGTGCTTCTTGTTCCTCATTCACGCCTTCGATTTCGATTTTATCTAAGGCAGCTGCAGTGGGGGCCGTCTCAAGCGAACTCCTCAGAAGTTGGTACTGTCTTGCCTGTTCTTCTTCGACTCTTTTGCGTTCTATTTCTTCAAGATAATCTAAGCGAGAAAGACGTAGGTCTTCCAATTCTTGTTTCTGGAGTTCAGTAACGTTATCAATATCCACTTCCAGAAGTTTCTCAATATCTTCAATTCGAGGAATCGAGTCAAGATATCTAGTATATTGTTCGGTGAATTTTCGTTGTCGTGCAATCTCTACCAATTCAGCACGTCTTGAGATTCTAATCTCTGTTAATAGTTCAGATTGTTCTTCCGAAACCCCCTGAATTCTCAATGCGTCTAATTCAAGCACATATTCGCAATCTAATATCTTGGCATTGAGTTCGTCACACACAAGATTCTCCCTCGTGCGTGTAAGGAGTTCTTGCAATTCCTCTTGTTGAGCTGTGTTCACACCTGTAATTCTAATTCGACCGAGTGCGGATGATGTCTTGGCGGATTCAATTGCCAATCGAATTTCTTCGGCACGGGCGTCTTCTTTCTCTTTCTGGTCCTGGGTGTCTAGTGTCTGAATTCGTTTGAGGCGTCGTTCGTCCAATTCTGCTAACTGGCTGGCCGGTAAATCTTCGAAAACCATGACACGCAAGACCTCTTGATCTTCGCAATCAAGAATCAAATCTGTGAAATGTCGATACAGTTCTGCTTCTTCTTGGAGACGAATCTTTTCGCTCAAACGGGAATGATAAAACTCGTAATGTGCCTTCAGTCGGGTGGAACCCTCATCATCTAATTCAGAGAAATCTAGATTCTCAAGATAGCTAACTGTTTGTGCTGAGCGGATTTCCCGGTACAGTTCTTCTTCGCGCCTTAGTTGCTTGAGTTGTGTAGAAAGATCGAGAGTTTCTGCATCGACCTGAGCTTTGACTTCAGAATCTTGATGTTCTTGGAGTCCTAGTTCCCTCTTTCGAATGACTTGGATGGCGTCTTCAAACGTGAGTTGATACATTCGATCATATAATTCCAATAACGTTGCTTGTCGCAATTCCAATTCGACAAGGGTTGCACCCTCTAGGGGTGCTTCCAAGAGTTCTTGGTTGACTTCGATGTTGTATTCGTCACTTAATCCCTGAATTAATTCAATGACGCCCTTACATTCGGCCATTTTTTCAGTGGATCTTTCCAACACAGAATATCGTTCGATGTTGACATCCTGTAATTCACTAATCTCTTGTTTCATGGTGTCGAGTTTATCATTGCGATTCCGCTTGGAGGAAGGGAACGGTGTCAAATCTGGAGCGTAATCAATTCGGGGTGAAAGCAGGGATTGGGGTAGAGAGGTTCGCGCTGCTGGCAGGGAATCTTCAACTTCGATATCTTCCATTTTCAATGAACCCAGGAGTGATTCGGGTTTTCTTCTGCCTTGATTAAGATGTGAAATGGCTTGCCAAACCATAACTAAAACGATGGATGTTACAATCGCATATCCAATCATGTTCTCCATAGAATCACTCCTCTGGTTGTTCTTCATCACGCCTTGGTAAAGGCATCGATTGGACGTGGATTGGCCGGTTTTGCTTTTGGTATCGTGCAATCAACGATGCAAGGAGGGAGTCATGAGATTCTTGTGAAATACCCAATTTTCGACGCTCGTCCCAGAGAAGAATTTGTTCGGTTCTCGTCAAGATGCCGTCGTCTAGGTACACTTCGATGAGTCGGCGATAGGTGTCACGATCTGAAATGGCGTATACCAATTGTGTATTATCAATCGAATCAGCCCGAAGTTGAATTTGGTTGCCTAAGACAATAGCTTCAGTGTGGGTGATTTCCCGACTGTCGTATTCAACTTGAACTTCATTGGCAATCGATTGAAGAGATTCAATTGTCTTAGAACGATTGATGCGGCGTTGATATTTCCGAGATTTTCTGGAAAGGCGCATCTAATTCCTCCTCTACTCTATTGAAAATGCACACACCATGCGTGGTGGTTCATCGTTGGTAATTTCACCGCGATACTCTTTGGGACCATTGCCATCATCGACAAGGACTCGGTACGGAGTCAGATCTTCTTCGGCATGTTGCTCAAAATGTTCGATTAGAACTTTGTATTCGCCTTTTGGTGCCCTTCCTGCGGGCCAGAAAATGTTCTCAACCGGTTGTTCACTTGTGGGTGCTTCATTCATGTCGACGTCCAATTGACCACCACACGAAGATATTTTGTTATCAAACGAAATTCGCTCTCCCGAAGGACACACAATGCTGAGATCGAGGTCGTTTTTGTTATCCCAAATCAGGCTAACCTGTACCTGTCCTGTTTGTGCTCCTTCTCTGGAAAGGCGGTCGTGGAATTCTGATAGGTCGGGGTTTGAAACCTCTTCGCCAGTCTCAACCTCGATGGGTGCTTCGTCGGAGGACTTTCTTCGGGGGTTCGTGTCCCATTCGGCACCAATTTCAGCCAAGAGTGCTTCTGATGAGTCAAGTGTGGCATCGGAAGTTGGCACCTCTTCATCCTCAGCTAGTTCGGCTTCAATCGGTTCTTCTTCTTCCAAGATTTGAGCGAGTTCCTCTGATATGGATTCGTCGGGAGTTGGTTTGGAAATCTTGAGAGTTGGCAATCGTTCCATGTCTTCTTCCAAGGCAAAACGGTTGGGTCTAGGTTCAGAGACTTCAACGGGGGTGGCCCTAACATTTCCAAGTCGTGTGGTGTGAGCTGGATTCTCTTCACCGGTGAGAATTCGAGAGACGCCGAAACCGAACATACATGAAAGGATGGCAAAGAAGGTATACGCCGTCCAAGGCATATCTCTACGAGATATGCCTAAGTTTATGATTTATTGCAATCATTGTTGTGAAAAATGACTCAATCTAGAATATGAATTGCAGCGGGAGTAATGGAGTACTCAACTCGATTTGCGGTGAATATTCGTTCAATGAAACCGAGTGCCTGCATCCTACCTAGAACACCACTCCTCATGTGCGGCATGACCGATTCGCTCCAGTTTGCTTTGGTGCCTGGCCCATACCTTCGATGGATTCTAGAAAGTAGTGAAGAGGGTGTGTTTGAACCGATGTGAATCCCGTCGATGATGTGACGCATGTAAGCCCATTCATTGTTCATATTATTTCGAACCAGGGAGACGATCAGTGCTCGTTCAGTTGGGGATAACGAAGGGCCCCCCTCGAGAGACTTGTCGATGATGGGGTTGGGCTCCTTCACGAATCGTATTCCGGCGTCGGTGAATTGTACTCTGCCGGAGTCATCCACTCCAATCAAACCGAAATCATACAATGCGCCTGATGGGTTGGTTTCACCAGCTCGTGCTCTCCGAATCATGTAATGATTAAGAAATCGATTTGTGGCAGCGCGTTCCCCATTCGGGAAAGAAGAGTGGGTTCTAGAGCCCCGTTCTCGTCCTTGGTGCTCATCAAATTGTTTCAACAGCATTCGAACCGGAGCCACGCCTACTCGGATTGCTGTACGGAAATCGTGGATGGTGGGGCCGCTGCCTTGTTCATCCAACATCGACCAAAGTATCCTGCAACCGTACTTCAGAGGCAATAAGCGATTGATGTGGCCAGAAAGGGCACCATCAGTAAGGGGGTTGGCAGAAATCGTTAGGTTCAATCGGTTTTCTTGTAAATTGACTAATTTTAGTGGATCCAATATCGAAGGATCTGCCACAATGGTGTTATCTTCGTCCTGAAGGTGGTTTTCCAGTAGTAATTGGCAATATTGGCTGATGGAAAGGTCAAGTTCGTTTGCACCGCTCATCAACCGCTCAACCAACGATGATGGGAGTGAAACTGTAGCCTCCATGTGAATTCCCGAAGAGGAGGAGACTAATGAATTAATTCATCGATAATCTTTGTATTCGGTATTAATTTCAATATTTACCAAATCCACCAGATGTCTCCTATGAAGGAGAGAATTTAGGAGACGATCGATTCTGGATGGAGTGGTTCACAGCTCCAGGATTGTTTCCTACGCGCAATACTATGGTGAAATGGTTAATATATATTCAAATTAATTGAAAAGGGCCGAAAACAGATGAATTAATTAGATAATAGATGTATTAGAATTTTTTATCTGTGGGGTTGAACGACTCGAAAATCAGACATGAGAATGTTCAAACAGTGAACGAATATGGGAAGAACATGTCAATCATAGCAGCTTACAATGATGCCTGGAATAACGTAGATGTAGATGCACTTGCAGAGATATTACACGATGACTTTGTGTTTAATCCACACGTTGGTGGTGTAACAATGGGCAAGTCCGATGCGCTAGGATTTGCGGGTACTGCAGCCGTGACTTCTGAAGAACACAGGATTCTTTTCGAAAACGATGATGTTGGTGTTGCTCATTCCGTTGTCCACTTTGCCAATGGCTCAACCTCAGAAGCCGTACTTTCTTTCATGCGATTCAAAGATGGTAAGATCGTGTCGATGGAAACCGGTGCAACCCCGTTGTCAGATGATTATCGAGTCGTTGGTAGCGACTAG
>Ga0208522_1000496_pt1 | contig 26639 bp, 28 predicted proteins | sample ETNtaG_25_FD_185763 | JGI IMG/M metagenome (GOLD analysis project Ga0208522, IMG submission 185763) | Marine microbial and viral communities from oxygen minimum zone, Eastern Pacific Ocean - ETNP201302SV86 (SPAdes) (version 2) | ecosystem: Environmental > Aquatic > Marine > Oceanic ... | reverse complement strand
TATGAAGAATAGAGGGGCTATAGACATTATAAGAAAAGGCTTGGGTTCTTATATCGATAAGGTGCTATAGTTCAGACGGGGAAGTACTTTGGAAAAGGATGAGGTTTACAAAAGAGTCAGAGCAAAAGTAGAAAAACTATTTGGGTTCTACACTCATTTGGCAGTTTACCTATGTGTGAACGGTATTCTTTTCACTATTAATCTGATGACCTCTCCTGGTTATTTTTGGGCTATATGGCCGCTGATGGGTTGGGGTATCGGTTTGTTCTTTCACGCTTTTGGGGTTTATGGATCAGGATACAAAGAGCGATTGATTGAAAAAATGGTCGAGAAAGAGAAGGGGCAGCAGTAAAACTGACTAGGAACCTTCGCTGCGAACGTCCCCGTCCCCCATATCGAGCTACCTCAGAACTGTTCCCTACGCCTCCCGCCGAAACCTGTCATGGCTTGGTACACATCCAAAACCTACTCAAATTGCAGACGCTCTAGTTTATGTAGGTGGGTAAGGGGCTATAGACATTATAAGAAAAGGCTTGGGTTCTTATATCGATAAGGTGCTATAGTTAAAAACAATATAAAACTTTGGAGAAATTTATGAAAATTAAGATTATAGGTATAGTAGCAGCTATGTTTTTGATTACTTCTTGTTCAGGAAGTGATCAAAATAAAAAAATTAAAATTAGTGACGCTGCAGAAAACACCGCTTACGTTGAATATCTTTGGTGTAAGAATGGACCTGACATGTCTGAAGAAGCATTTGGTGCCATGATAGAAGAATGGAATGGGATCTTAGATGGGTTGGAAACCACCGTAACAATGTCTGTAGGTCTGGTTCCTAGAACCGAAACAGATCTGTATGACGGAATGTGGGTTTTGGTTTGGGAGTCTAAAGAGCAAAGTGAAAGAGGCTGGAAGGAATGGCTTGATGGCCCTGCTGAGTCTTGGACAGAAAGAACCAATTCTATTCTTGCTTGCGGAGCATCTGATAATGGAGAGGTATTGAATTATGGTTTTGATGTAAGCAGCTTTAGGGCTGCAACTGCTCTAGATAGTGAGCCAGGAGGAGTAGTAGGCTTTGCTTTTTGTAGTTATACAGAATCATTTGGTTCGCAGGAATTGCTAGAAAATATTACGGCCTATAATGGTTGGTTAGACTCTGCACAGGAAGCAGCAGGAAGTGGTTCGCCTTATTTTTACACCATTCATGAGCCTGATTTTGAAACTCCAATTCCCGGATCATCTGTAGGTTCTTACGATTACGCTTTCCATCATTTTTGGGATTCTGAAGAGGCTAGGGCACAAGGTGCAGCTTTGTTTGCTCAAACAGCTCCTGCCCCTCAAGGACCTCAACCAGATTGCACTCAGGAGATGTTCTTGTTTGATAGCTATCCTTTTAGGACACCTCAAATGTAAATTTTATCCTGTTGGGGCTTTCTCAGGCCCCAACAGGCTCTATGTTGGTGCTTTAGATATATCAACGCACTAATTTAGTTCCTTCTTATAACAGCTAAATACCAATAATCCCTTAATTAAAGGGTCTTTTATTATGATTATATTTTGGCATATAGATTGCATATATATTTATGTAAAGGAAACTTTATTTAACTGTCTTATTTCATTCTTGTGTAGTAAGTTAGTGATTTAAGAAAATAGGAGCTTTTAATGAAATTAATAACCGCAATAATAAAACCATATAAATTAGACGAAGTTAGGGAGGCGCTTTCTGAAGTAGGCGTTACAGGCTTAACTATCACTGATGTTAAAGGTTTTGGGAGGCAAAAAGGACACACTGAGCTCTATAGAGGTTCCGAATACGTAGTTGATTTTTTGCCCAAAACTAAAATAGAGGTAGCAGTAAGCGACGATAACGCTGAAGCTGTGATTGATGCTATATCTAAGGTTTCAAATACCGGAAAAATTGGTGATGGAAAAATTTTCGTATCTTCATTAGAAGAGGTTGTCAGAATTCGAACTGGAGAATTAAACGAAGACGCTCTTTAAAATTTAAAGGTAATTTTATGATCAAAAAAACATTATTTATCTCGATTCTTTCCTTGCTTTCCATAAATGGCTATGCGGAAGGGCTTGATTCAGGAGACACTGCATGGATTTTAACTTCAACAGCTTTAGTTCTGTTTATGACTTTACCTGGATTGTCTCTCTTTTATGCAGGTCTAGTTAGAAGTAAGAATGCAATTTCTGTACTTATACAATGCTTTGCAATTGCTTGTATAGTCTCTATAGCCTGGGTTGTATACGGATATAGTTTGGCATTTACTGGGGATGGAGCATTTTTTGGAAGTACTAGCGCTTTCTTCTTAACGGGTATAGGTAGAGATACTTTGGCGCCTGGTACCACTATGCCTCATTCTCTTTTTGTAATATTTCAGATGACTTTTGCAATTATCACACCTGCATTAGTTGTCGGAGCTTTTGCAGAAAGGATGAAGTTTGGAGCTATGTGCATTTTCTCATTGTTATGGTTTACAGTTGTTTATATACCTGCCTGCCATATGATTTGGGGAGGAGGATATCTTGCTGACGTAAAAGACTTTGCTGGTGGTTTAGTTGTTCATTTAACTTGTGGTGTTGGTGCATTAGTGACTGCAATTGTCCTTGGGCCTAGAAAAGGGTTTCCTTCAACAGCTATGCCTCCACATAATAGAACGATGGTAGTAACAGGAGCAGCGATGCTTTGGGTAGGATGGTTTGGTTTCAATGCCGGAAGTTCTTGGGCGGCGGATGGCCTGGCTGGAATGGCAATGCTTGTTACTCATATAAGTGCAGCAACAGGAGCTTTAACGTGGATGCTTATAGAATGGATTAAAGGAGGAAAACCAACAGTTATAGGTATTGCAACAGGTATGGTAGCGGGTCTTGCAACTATTACTCCAGCAGCTGGAAGTGTTGGTCCAGAAGGTGCTTTATTAATAGGTTTAATGGCAGGAGTTATATGTTTTTATGCTACTCAGGCCGTTAAAGGGGTCTTCGGTATTGATGATTCTTTAGACGTATTTCCAGTTCACGGAATTGGAGGAATGATTGGAATCATAATGGTTAGTTTTGTTGGAGTTCAAGGAGGCTTCCTAGGTTCAAGCGCTGGAGAGTCTTGGGTGCCAATGGAACAATTTGTTGTCCAGTTAAAAGGAATTGCGGTAATAGGTCTTTGGACTGCAGTTGCTAGTTGGGTGATATTAAAAGTATTAGGTTTAGTAATGCCATTAAGAGTAAGCGAAGAAGAAGAGTATGAAGGCCTTGATGTAGTTGAGCACGAAGAAAGAAGCTATGATCTAGTTTAGCCTTAGAACAAATAAAAAAACCGATATTTACTATCGGTTTTTTTATGTTTGTTTGTTAATCATCTAAAATAGATTTTGTGGAAAATAAACCGTTAATTGCAATCATGGGCCCTACAGGTATAGGCAAGACAAGCTTAGCTCTAGATATTGCTAATCAACTTGATTCGGAGATTGTAAGTGTTGATTCAGTCCAGGTTTATAAGGGTTTAGATATTGGCAGTGGAAAACCTCCCAAAGAAATCCTTTACGACTTTCCTCATAAGCTTATAGACGTAGTTGATCCATATGAGGCTTATTCAACAGGTAATTTTCAGGAAGATTGTGCTAAAGAATTAGACAAAATAACCTATACCAATAAAACACCTTTGTTGGTGGGGGGAACAATGCTTTATTTTAAGCATTTATTCTTTGGCTTCTCGGACTTACCTAAATCCAATGAAGAGACAAGAACGGCAATAGAAAAGGAAGCAAAAGAGATAGGTTTAAGTTCAATGCATGACCAACTACAACTTATAGATCCAATCTCAGCTGAGAACATCCATCCAAATGATTCTCAAAGAATTATTAGAGCAATAGAAGTGTATAGGTCTACAGATATAACTTTATCAGTATGGCTTGAAAAGAATAAATCTCAGATCCATAAATCTTTAAATAAATATAAAGTTTTTCAATTTGCGTTGAAACCGTCTAACAAAGAAGAGCATAGAAAAAAAGTAGGTGTACGATTTAAACAAATGTTGGAAGATGGCCTTATTGGTGAAGTTGAGGGCATATTAAGTAAAGAAAAGATGGACTCTTCAAAAACTTCTATGAGAAGTGTAGGCTATAGACAAGTTAGTGATTATCTAGAGGGTAAACTCTCTTATGATGAAATGGTCTTTCGAGGCATAACAGCAACAAGGCAGTTAGCTAAGAGGCAGATGACTTGGTTAAGAAGTTGGGAAAATATTATATGGCTTGATGAGCATTCTACTGATAATGTTAATTATATTTTGAAGTATATAAATAATCATGAATAGCCAAAATAAATCAGGTCCTATTTCAGTAATTGTTCATGTAGAGAGGTCTACAGTCAATCCTGATAATCTTTCTCTAAATTCAAGTGATGAATTTAGAGAGTTATGCATGTCTTCTGGTTCGGTAGTAGGGGCTGAAGTTTTATGCAAAATAGATAGACCCACATCAAATTTTTTTATAAAGAAAGGTAAGTTAGAGGAAATAAGAGATCAAGTAATACAGCTGTCTGCAGAATTAGTTATATTCAATAACAACCTCTCTCCATCCCAGGAAAGGAACTTAGAAAAGGCTCTTAACACGAGAGTCTTAGACAGAACCTCATTAATTTTAGATATTTTTGCAACCAGAGCTACAAGTCATATAGGCAAATTACAGGTTGAACTTGCTCAACTATCTCATCTCTCAACTCGTTTAGTAAGAGGCTGGAGCCACTTAGAGAGACAAAAGGGTGGAATAGGTCTTAGAGGACCAGGGGAAACCCAATTGGAGACCGATAGAAGATTAATTGGTCATCGAATTAGGAGTATTAAAAAAAGATTAGATAAAGCTCACAACCAAAAGGAAGTTAATAGATACTCTAGAAAGAAAGGAAGGAGTAAAGTTGTTGCACTTGTTGGATATACAAATGCAGGAAAAACTACACTATTTAATTACCTGACTGAAAACTTCTTGTATGCAGCTGACAAACCCTTTGCAACACTGGATTCTGTAACTAGAAAGAATTCAGTGCCTGAACTCAAGAATCTTTTGTTTTCAGATACAGTAGGCTTTATCTCAGATCTACCTACTCAATTAGTTGAATCCTTTAAGGCAACACTAGATGATCTACAATCGGCTGACTTACTTCTTCATGTTGTTGATATTTCTGATAAAGACTATAGGTTCAAGAAGGCAGAGGTTAATAAGTTGCTACATGAACTTGGACTGTCAGATATACCTATCATTAGGGTTAACAACAAAAGTGATAAAGCAAATTTAACTGATTTAAATGAGATATCAGAAAATAATAATCAACAAGTTTGGATATCTGCACTTAATGAAGAAGGGCTGGATAGTTTATTTAATGAGATAAATTTATGTTTATTTGGACTTCCGAGAGAAAAATGGGTCTCTTTGTACCCTGAACTAGGATGGCTTCGAGCAAGATTATATTCGTATGGAAGTGTCATTGATGAAAGAACATCTGAATCAGGTCTGATACAATTACGCATTAAGAGTAACGAAAATGAGTTGAAGGAATTAAAGCTCATTAAAGGGTTCGAAATATTAAATGATAAATTAACACAGGAAGCAATATAACGATGTCTTGGAATGGTAATGATAAGAAAGATCCCTGGGGTAGAAATGATGCTCCTCCAGAGATTGATGAAGTAATTAATAAAGCAAAAGAGAGAATTAATTCTATTTTTGGAGGCGGATCTTCAAATGGTTCTTCTAGAAGCGGCTTTTCAAAGAAGAATTTCTCTTACTTTTTTGTGATTCTCTTTCTTTTTTGGGTTGGTATAGGAGTCTATCAGGTAGAACAGGCCGAGAGGTCAGTTGTTCTTAGATTGGGTAGCTTTCAAGAAATTAAGGGTCCCGGTCTAAGGTGGAACCCTCCTATTATTGATAAGTGGGAGATTGTTGATGTGGTTAGGGTAAGGCCGCATAGGCATGACGCTTTAATGTTAACGAAGGATGAAAATATTGTAGATGTGACCGTGTCGGTTCAATATCAAATTGCTGACCCTAAGAAATATGTTTTAGATATCAGAGACGCTGATGCTAGTCTCGCTCAAGCTACAGAAAGTGCTTTAAGGCATGTCGTGGGCAGCTCTATTATGGATGATGCTCTAACAACTGGCCGTGAGTTAATCGCACAAGAAGTCAGGACCCGATTACAGAGGTATCTCGATAAATACAGCACTGGATTAGAGGTGCTAATTGTGAATATTGAGGATTCATCTCCCCCTAATCAAGTTCAAGAGGCTTTTGACGATGTTATAAAAGCAAGGGAAGATGAAGTAAGGGCTCGAAATGAAGCTGAGACCTACGCCAATGGATTGGTTCCAGAAGCTAGAGGAGAGGCACAAAGAATGCTTCAAGACGCCGAAGCCTATAGAGAACAAGTAATATCTGAAGCTCAAGGAGATGCTGCCAGATTCAACCTTTTATTGACTGAATATCAAAAAGCCCCAGAAGTTACCAGAAATAGACTTTACTTAGATTCTATTCAAGGAGTTATGTCAAACAGCACGAAAGTGATGATTGATGTAGAGGGAGGTAATAACATCCTCTATTTACCTTTAGATAAAATAGCCCAATCTGCAAGAAATCTTGAAGATCTTGATATCCCTTCGAGCGAGACAAGCTCAACAACATCAATAAGAGAGCTAACAAATCAAGTAATAGAAGAAATTAGAAGAAGAAATAGGCAAGAGGAGAGAAGGTAATGAAAACATTAAAATTAATTTTATACCCCACTCTTGTTTTAGGTTTTATATTATTAAGCCAATCCATATTCGTTGTCTCCGAAAAGGAGAGAGCTGTTAAATTGAGATTTGGTGAGATTATTGAAGCCGACGTAAGACCTGGACTTCATTTTAAATTACCCATTATCAATACTGTAAGGAAGTTTGATGCCAGGATCTTAACTTTAGACGCTGCACCACAAAGCTACTTAACCTCTGAAAAGAAAGCTCTAACGGTTGATTCTTTCGTTAAATGGAGAGTAAGTGACGTAGTTAAATACTTTACTACTACTGGCGGAGATGAAGAAAGGCTAAGAAGACTCCTTATACAAAGGGTAGATGCAGGTTTAAGGAATGAGTTTGGTACTAGAACTGTAAAAGAGGTTGTATCCGGACAAAGAGACGAGCTGATGGATAAACTTGCAACCCATTTAAATCTTATAGCTAAAGATGAATTAGGAGTTGAAGTCATTGATTTAAGGGTGAAGAAAATAGACTTGCCACCAGAGGTAAGTGAATCTGTCTTTAATAGAATGAGAACTGAAAGAGAAAGGTTGGCAAAAGAACTTAGGGCTCAAGGAAATGAAGTAGCAGAAAAAATTAGAGCTACTGCAGATAAAGATAAAACTATTATTTTGGCTAGTGCTTACAGAGAAGCTGAAGAGATAAAGGGAAGTGGCGATGCTGAAGCAACGTCGACGTACGCTAATGCTTATTCTAAAGATCCAGAGTTTTACGACTTCACGAGAAGTCTGAAAGCTTATGAATCAACTTTTGAAAGTAAATCAGATATTTTATTAATTAATCCAGATAGTGATTTCTTTAAATATCTTGATGATTCCAAAGCTCAAAATAAATAAATGACATCAAAAGTACGCTGGAGTCTTCCGGATGGCGTAGACGAGCTACTAGCGCCAAAAGCTTTAAACGTTGAAAAACTTAGAAGGAAACTAATAGATCTTTACGTATCTTCTGGCTATGATTTTATTATTCCCCCTCTATTAGAGCTTACAGAAACTCTTGGTGGAGAGGCGCATGATGAAATAAGCTCTTATGCTTTTAGTTTTAAAGATGACTTAACAGGAAAGCAATTATCTATAAGGCCAGACATTTCTGAACAGGCTTCTAGAATAGATGCTTATCGGTTAACTTCTAACGAAACCATTAGGTTGTGTTATGCAGGAGACGTCGTAAAAAAGAAAATTTCGAAAGTTCTTAGATCAAGGGCAACTATACAAGTCGGTGCAGAAATATTTGGTAACTCGTCAATAGAATCAGATTTAGAAAGCATTTCTCTTATGGCTAAGAGTCTGAAAGAAGTGGGCGTAAAAGATATTACCATTAGTTTGGGGCACGCTGGTTTTACTTCAGCAGTAATAGACCAATTTAAGCATCTTGAAGTGGAAACTATTAATAAAATAGAAGAAGCATTAACAAGAAAATCTAAATCAGATATTGAAGATTTAGTTCAGGAAGATAATAAAAATCTACTGATAGATCTTTGTGATATGTACGGAGGAGTGGAGATTATTGGCCTGGCCAGAAAGTCATATGAAGTTTTAGGCAAGGAAGTCTTAGGTTATTTAGATTATATAGAAAGAATAATAGAAGAATTAAATTTAGACTCAGATATAAAGATACATGTAGATATTGGTGAGGTTCAAGGTTTTAAATACCATAATGGTATAGTTTTCTCTGCTTATACCCAATCTGTTGGATATGCGCTTGCAAAAGGTGGAAGGTATGATGGCTTAAGAAAAACTGAAGATGATGATAGGCCTGCCATAGGCTTTGACCTTGATTTGCTGGCTGTAGCTAATCTTAAAGAAGAATAAGATGTCAAAAACTATTTCATTACTTGGATTGCAGTGGGGGGATGAAGGTAAGGGTAAGGTTGTTGATCATCTAGCAAAAGATCTTGATGCGGCAATAAGGTATCAAGGCGGTCATAATGCAGGACATACTTTAATAGTAGATGGAAAGAAAATTGTTTTTCATTTATTACCTTCTGCCATCTGTCATGAAGATATTCATTGTTATATTGGCAGGGGAGTGGTTGTGAGTTTAGATGCTTTATTCGAAGAAATTGAAGAAGCGCAGGAACTGATTGGAAATATAGAAGATAGACTTACTATCAGTTTAGCTTGTAGTTTAATTCAGCCTTACCACATAAAACTAGATCAATTAAGAGAAAGTTCTAATAAATCTACAAAAATAGGAACAACTGGAAGAGGCATAGGAACAGCTTATGAAGATAGAGTGGGTAGGCGTTCTGTAAGAGTTATAGATTTATTTAATGAAGATAATCTTAAGAGTAAGTTAGAAGAAGCCCTGGATTTCTATAATTCTATTTTTAAGCATTCCTTTGGATCAGAAGAAATAGATCTAAACGAACTTTTTGATAAAAACTTGCAACAAGGAGAAAAGTTAAAACCTTATGTCGGCAATGTAATACAAGAAGTGAGAGACCTGCAGGATAAAGGTAAGAAGATATTGTTTGAAGGCGCACAAGGTGCTTTGTTAGATGTTAGTCTAGGGACTTATCCGTATGTAACTTCAAGTAATTCTTCTGTAAGTGGAATAGCTTCAGGAGTAGGTATAAGCCCAACTGATATTTCTTATTCTCTGGGAATAGCAAAAGCTTACGCTACAAGAGTAGGGGAAGGGCCTTTCCCTACTGAACTTTTTGATGAAACAGGGGCATATCTAGCCGAGAAAGGAGGAGAGGTGGGAGCTACAACTGGTAGACCTAGGCGTTGTGGATGGCTTGACACAGTTTTACTGTCTAACGTAGTCAGGTTAAATGGGATAGATGGCCTATGTATAACTAAAATAGACGTATTAGATGGATTAGATTCTATAAAGATTTGTACTGATTACAAAAGTAATCTTAACAGAGATGAAATGATTGAAACTATGCTTATTGAAGATGTCATCCCTGTTTACACAGAATTAGAAGGATGGGAAGAGCCTACCGAAGGTATACAGAATTTTGATGAATTAAACCAGAAAGCTAAGGATTTTATTCAAAATATTGAAGAAATATGTAATGTACCTGTTATCATGATTTCAACGGGCCCCAAAAGGGAAGATACTATCATTAGAGAATATCCACTTTGATATGAAATTCATTTTCAGTTTAATTTTACTTATACCTTGTTTATTATCTTCGGAAGAAATTATCTACGAAAAAGGTAATGTGTTTGAATCTAAGAAATCCCACTCAATAGTTTTATACGAATACAAGGCAGATGCGACCAGAGTAAACCTAGCCAGGCTACACTCATACTCAATTAAAGAATTTATGGACTTCGGATCTGTTGATGTAAGAGACATATATAAAGTTAGGAGAGGAGATACTCTTACTCTTTCTGAAAGTTATAGAGATGGAGAGATCTTCAAGGTAGAGCTCAAAAGTGGTTCAACGAAACGTGAAAAATACTTTATTCTTTCAGATGATCTAGAAGACTCTTCTTTAGTTAAGTTAGAAGTTAAAACTTAACAATTCAAATGAATCTATATCTAAAAAGAACTTTAGTAGGTCTTTTGGTGTTAATTGCCCCATTTATTGTTCTTTTCTTCATATTATTCTTTAACTTGCTAGGTAAGCAATCAGAATTAGGAAATATAGATAATCAAGGAGCCAAATACTCTTCTTCCCAGATTTTGAACGAGAGTCAGATAAGTAAGAGAATTTTTTTTGGTGATCTTCATGTGCATACAACTTATTCCTTAGATGCTTTCTTAGGGAATTTGCCTATATTGGAAGGTGAAGGTACGCACCCGGTTGCAGATGCCTGTAATTTCAGTAGGTTTTGCGCCAATTTAGATTTTTTTGCTGTAACTGACCATGCTGAATTTTTAACTAGAAGAGAATGGGAGGACACTATAGAGTCGTTGCAAAATTGTTCTTCCATTTCTCTAGGTAATGATGAAGAAGAGATAGTTCCTTTTTTGGGGTGGGAGTGGACGCAAACAAGTCTAGACCCAGCCAAGCATTACGGTCATAAAAATATTATAGTGAAACCTCTTGAAGGGGAATTGCCTTTCAGACCAATTGGAGCATCAGGAAGCTCTTATCAAGAAATGGCTAAAACACCTTTGGTATATATGTATGGAGCTTTACTTTATGACTATAGGAATATGTCTAATTATTTTAATTGGAGGCATAGGCAATTGTTTATTCAAGATTTAAAGCTTTGTAAGGCTGGAGTCCCTGTTAGAGATTTACCAAGAGATTGCCTAGAAAGGGCAGAAAAGCCTGAGGATCTATTTAGCAAATTAGATGACTGGGGTATAGATTCGCTAGTCATTCCTCATGGAACTGCTTGGGGCAATACATCTCCCCCTTTGGCTTCTTGGGACAATCAACTTGATTCTTCAAATCATAATAAAAAATACCAAAAGTTGATTGAACTATACTCAGGACACGGAAATACAGAGGAATATAGACCTTGGAGATCGATAAATATTAATGATTCGGGATATGCTTGCCCTCAACCTTCGGCGAATTTTATTCCTGATTGCTTTCAAGCAGGTGAAGTAATAAGAGAAAGATGCAGAGTGTCTGCAGGAAGCAGCAATGAATGTGATCTTAGGGCTGAATCTGCAAGGACCAACTACGTAAAATCAAATCCATTTGGTCTTTTAACTGTACCTGGATACAACCCAGAGGAATGGCTAGAGAGCGGACAGTGCTTGGACTGTTTTCTTCCTGCCTTTGATTATAGACCAGCTTCTTCGGTTCAGTATGCTCTTGCATTAAGAAACTTTACAGAGGATAAAACGGAACCTTATAGGTTTGGGTTTATTGGCTCCAGCGATAACCACACTGCAAGACCAGGAACTGGTTATAAGGAATACAATAGATTTTTTAACACTGATTCAAGGTATAAATCCTCTAGCCTTTTATTAAGCGGTTCGCAGGAAGAATCTGACTCTCTTAGGATTCCTAAAACAAGTGAAATTAATTTAGAAGAATATTTAAATAAAAAAACTGGTCCTTCCCAAATAGAAAGGATTTCTTCTTTCTTATATACAGGAGGATTAATAGCTAGCCATTCAATCTCAAAAGATAGAGATTCCATCTGGGAATCATTAAATAAGAGAGAGGTTTATGCAACGAGCGGGGATAGAATCCTTCTATGGTTTGATCTAATTAATCACCCATCAAAAGAAATCATGCCTATGGGAAGTGAATTAGAATTAAATTTAAATCCTAGATTTAAGGTAAGGGCAATAGGTTCTCATAAACAATTACCAGGTTGTGATGTTGGGAATGAATTTAATGTAGAAATACTAGATAGATTATGTAAAGGAGAATGTTTTAACCCAAGTGATGAAAGAAAGGTTGTTAATAGAATAGAAGTTATCAGAATAAGGCCACAAGCTTATTCTGGAGAGCCTATTGAAACTCTGATTGAAGATCCTTGGAAAGTATTTGAATGCGACCCCTCTCAAGAAGGCTGTGAGGTTGAATTTTCAGATGATAACTTTACTAATGCAAGTCGAGAGATTGTTTATTATGTAAGAGCCATTCAAGAATCATCGCCAGCTATCAATGGGTCCAATCTTTCTTGTAAAAGGAACGACTCAGGTAAATGCATTCAGGTTAACTTGTGTGGAGATTCTGATGGTCAAGGAGAAGGGGATTGTTTATCCGAAACAGAAGAGAGGGCCTGGTCTTCGCCTATTTTCGTTAAATTTTCTGAAAGTTAGCTTTAAATGCTTTATCAAGAACAGCATTTACATATTTATGACCATCAACAGCGCCGTATTTTTTAGTCAACCTCACGCTTTCATTAATTATTATAGGTTTATCTAATTCTGAATATAACATTTCGTAGATAGCTAGCCTTAATACGCTTCTTTCTATAGGGTCTAAGCCAGATAGATCTCTATCCATAAATTTTTGTAGCACCGTATCTAGATTAGAAACAGACTCAGTAACTCCTAGAAGTAGATCTTTAAAATGAGGGTATCTTTTTTGTAGAGACTTATCTTTAAGAATTTCTTGAGCAGTTGACCCTCCAAGCTCCATTTCGTAGAGACTTTGAAGTACTTTATCTCGTGATCGAACTGGCGATGTTTCTTTTTTTGACTTCACTGCGAGCTAGGCTCCAAACATACTCATGGCGCTCAGAGCATACTCAGAACCTTTATTCATTTGATTAGGGTCTGACCTCTGTTTTGCTTGGTCTAAGTTAACTGTTGTTAGGACTCCACAAATTATTGGTTTATTAGTATCTAGAGAAGACTTCATTAAACCCTCTATGCAGGCTTTTGAAATATAATCGAAATGCGGTGTATCTCCTTTAATTATTGCCCCTAAAGCTATAACTACGTCTACTTCATTATTCTGAGCCTGTAGTTTAGAGGAAAGAGGCAGTTCAAATGCTCCTGGCACTTCTTTATTTATAATATTTTTTTTATTCACACCGTTTTTAAGTAGCTCTTTAGTGACTTCTTCAAAAAGAACACTAACTATCTCCTTGTTCCAGCTAGTATAAACAATGGCATATTTAGCTTTCTTAGATTTATCTGAGATAGTCGTAGACTCTAGTCCTTTCATGATATTAGTTAATAAATTCTGTGATTTCTAAATCAAATCCTGTTAGAGGGTATTTAGCTGAAGCACCCAACAATCTTATTTTCTTTACACCTAAGTCTTTTAATATCTGTGCCCCTACTCCAACTATTCTTGAATCAGGCCCTTCGTTTTCGTTGGGTTGTTTTTCGTCTTTTAAGAAAGAAACGTTGGCTAATAACTCTTGTGAGGTTTCGTGGTGAGATAAGAGTAATAGTACTCCTTTACCTTCTTCATCAATCTTCTTCATCGATTGAGAGAAAGAAAGTCTGCTACCAAACTTATTAATTCCTATCACATCTTGTAAGGTATTATTTTGTTGGACTCTTACCATTACTTCTTGTTTGTCATTAATTTCTCCTTTAACAAGGGCTAAGTGGATGTTTCCACTTATAGTGTCTTCGTAGGCAAATAATTCAAATTCACCTTCTTCAGATTCTATAGTTGTTTTATCGACTAATTTAATACTTCTTTCACTTATATTCCTGTGATGAATTAAATCTGCAATGGTTCCAATTTTAAGGTCATGTTTCTTAGCAAATTGTTCTAAATCACCTCTTCTAGCCATTGTTCCGTCTTCATTCATTATTTCTACAATAACGGCAGAAGGGTCTAGTCCCGCTAACTCAGCCAGGTCAGTTCCGGCTTCAGTATGCCCAGCTCTAGTTAAAACTCCACCATTTTGAGCTTTTATTGGGAAGACATGTCCAGGTTGAACAATATCTTCAGCCACGGCTTCTTTATTAACAGCCGCTTGAATTGTAGTAGATCTGTCTGCAGCAGATATCCCCGTGGTGACACCAGTAGCAGCTTCAATGGAACCAGTAAAAGCCGTTCCTAATTCTGTTCCATTGTGTTTAACCATTTGCTCTAAGCCAAGTCGTTTACACCTTTCTTCATTAAGAGCCAGGCAAATAAGGCCTCTTGCGTGAGTTGCCATGAAGTTTATCATTTCAGGGTTAACTTTTTCAGCAGCTAAAATTAGGTCTCCTTCATTCTCTCTATCTTCATCATCCATTAAGACAATCATCTTGCCATCCGCGATGTCTGCAATAAGCTCTTGAATGTTATTTAATTCCATTTCTTAATATTTCGGCAGTAGAGAATACTTTATATCTTCGCCTATATTCTCTATTTCTTGTATTTGTAGGCCAATTGTACCTAGTTTTTTATTAGCTACATCTAAATTAACAAATGACTGTCTATTAAGGCCTAATAGTTTAGGAGCTTTATACATAATAAATTCATCAATTAGTTGTTCTTCCAAAAGAGAATTAATAATTCCTGAACCGGCTTCAACCATAAGGTTGTTAATAAGTTTCTCTTCTGCCAGATATTTCATAATCTCTTGAAAGGGTAAATTAGAGTGAGCTTTCAATTTTGCAATTTCTAGGTCGTCTTTTTCTTTAAGTTGACTTCCAGCATTAATAAAAACAATCGTCTTAACGCCTGGAGAGAATATTTTTTCTTGACCTGTTAAAACATTATTCCTATCAACCACAACTCTTAAAGGTTGGCTGAAAGAATCTCCATCTAAATCAGAGTCTCTGGATGTTAATTGAGGGTCGTCTCTTAAAATAGTACCAGTTCCTGTAAGGATAGCATCAGAATGAGCTCTAATCTGATGGACATCTTTTCTAGACTCAGGTGAAGTTATCCATTTGCTTTCACCTGAAGGAAGGGATATGCCACCATCTAGAGCACTAGCTATTTTACATTTAATGTAAGGTCTTCCTTTTTCTATTCTAGAAAAGAACCCTTTGTTCAATTCCCTGCCTTCTTTTCTTAGCAAGCCAATTTCTATTTCAATTTCGGGGTGGGTCTCCGAGAATCTATTTTGAGCTTTATCTTCATTAGAAAAGTAAACTTTCTTAATTTCATATTTACTAATGGAGGTTGAGCAAGGAGGAGTCTTACCAAAAGTAGTACAAGGTTCTAGGTTTACATATAGTTCGGACTCTTTAAGTATATCTTTTGATTTATTGCCCAGTTTATTGATAACGTCTTCAATTGCATTAATCTCAGCATGATTGTTGCCAGGACTTTTATGCCAACCTCTTCCTATAACCGAGTTGTTATGTGTGATAACGCAACCAACCATGGGGTTTGGGCTTACAGTCAGTAAACCTCTTTTTGCTAATGTTAGAGCTTCTAACATATGCTCTTTTTTGGGATTCATAACTAATCTTTAGTTAATTTTTCTACTTCTTCAGAGAATTCTGTTATATCTTCAAACCTTCTATAGACTGAGGCAAACCTAATAAAGGCTACTTCATCTATTTTTCTGAGGTTTTGCATTACCGCTTCACCCACGAGTCTAGAAGGAATTTCTCTTTCTCCGGAAGACCTTAAATCTTTTTTTATATCTTCTATTAGCGTCTCTATTTCTTCTTCTCCTACAGGTCTTTTTTCTAAAGCTCTGTAAAGTCCTTCTCTTAACTTCTGTTCATTAAATGGCTCACGAGTATTATTTTTTTGTTTAATTACTCTAGGCATCAATAATTCAGCAGTCTCAAAAGTAGTAAATCTCTCACTACATTCAGGGCACTCTCGCCTTCTTCTAATTTGTTGGCCTTCAGCAATTAATCTTGAATCAATTACTTTGGTGTCAGAAAAAGTGCAGTAAGGGCAGTGCATTATTAAGAATAAACAGGAAATCTAGAACAAAGATCTTTCGCTTTGTTTTTCACTTCACTAATTACTTGCTCGTTGTTGATATCATCCAAAATGTCACATATCCAAGAAGCAACTTCAAACACTTCAGCTTCTTTGAACCCTCTTGTTGTTGACGCTGGAGTTCCTATTCTTAAGCCGCTAGTTACAAAAGGTGATTGCGGATCATTTGGCACGGCATTTTTATTGACCGTTATATTTGCTCTACCTAATGTAGCATCCGCTTCTTTGCCAGTTAGACCTTTTTCTACAAGGTCAACTAGGAACATGTGGTTTTCCGTTCCATTTGAGACGATATTGATTCCACGTTCCATAAAAGTTGCAGCCATTTTCTTAGCATTTAACTTAACCTGTTTCTGGTAATCTTTGAAACTCGGCTCTAATGCTTCTTTAAAACAAACGGCTTTAGCAGCTATAACGTGCATCAACGGGCCTCCTTGTGTTCCAGGGAAGATAGCTGAATTAAGTTTTTTATGAATTTCTTCATTTTCTTTAGCTAGGATTAGGCCACCTCTAGGACCTCTTAACGTTTTATGGGTAGTAGTTGTTACCACATCTGCAAATAGTATAGGAGAAGGGTATTCATCAGCTGCGATTAATCCAGCAACGTGAGCCATATCAACCAGCAAGTAGGCTCCAACAGCATCCGAAACTTCTCTGAACCTTTCCCAGTCTACTATCCCAGAGTAAGCAGAGAATCCAGCTACTATCAATTTTGGGTTATGTGCTTTAGCTAATTTTTCTACTTCTTCGTAATCTATCTCTCCAGTTGACGGGTCTAAGCCATATTGGAATGATTCATAAGTTTTACCAGAGAAATTTACTTTAGCTCCGTGGGTTAAATGTCCACCATGGTCTAGGCTCATTCCCAATATGGCATCTCCAGCTTCACATAGGGCTAAATAAACTGCAGCATTTGCACTTGCTCCTGAGTGGGGTTGAACATTCGCATAAGCTGCTCCGTAAATTTCTTTAGCTCTTTCTATTGCGAGCGATTCTGCAATATCTACATTTTCACAACCTCCATAATACCTGGCTCCTGGATAACCTTCTGCGTATTTATTAGTTAACACAGAGCCTTGGGCTTCAAGTACCCTTTTTGAGGTGTAATTTTCTGAGGCAATGAGTTCTATATGATCTTCTTGTCTATTTAATTCGCTTTCTATTGAAGACCAAAGGTCTGGATCAAAATCTTTAATGGTTTTGTTGTTATCAAGCATAAATGATTAAATAGTTTTTTGGCTAGGTGTTTCAATCTAATTATACAGAATGAAAACTCACTTCTAAGGATTAATTTAAGCCTTATTTGTGATAATTGAAGATTTTCTGCCTTCATTTAATACGGAGCAAATTTGACATAGCCTGCCATCACAACCTCTTGCGGTGCAATGTTCTCTTCCATAAAAAATGATTTGTAAATGGAGTCTGTTCCAATCATCTATTGAAAAACCTTTCTTTAAGTCTTTTTCAGTTTGTTTAACATTTTTCCCCTTTGATAGTCTCCATCTTTGAGCCAATCTGTGTATATGAGTATCTACTGGAAAAGCAGGATGGTTAAACCCTTGGCTCATCACCACTGAAGCAGTTTTATGTCCTACCCCCGGCAACGATTCCAAAGCTTCGAAACTTTCTGGCACTTCTCCTTCATATTCATTACATAAAATTTTGCTAAGTTCAGCTATTGCCTTGGATTTTTTTGGTGATAATCCACAAGGTCTAATAATTTTTCTAATCTTTGTTGGGCTTATTTGAGCCATATCAAAAGGGTTATCAGCTAAAGAAAAAAGTTCTGGTGTAACTTGGTTCACTCGGATATCAGTACATTGTGCAGATAACAAAACAGCAACTAAAAGGGTATAGGTAGAGTCATGATCCAGAGGAATAGGGGTTTCTGGGTAGAGCTTTTGAAGCTCTTCATTGATATAAATAAATCTTTCTTCTTTATTCAAATCTTATTTCTTATTTAATTAACTTAGTATACTGCTTTAATGCTTGATGGAAGAATCAAAAAAATTATAGCTTTTTTAAAAGAAAAACTTACTGAAGAGACTGAGTCATCTAGGGCAATGCTAAAAACCTATTCAGATTATTTAAAAGGTGAAGCACCTGAAGAAGAGCTCGAAAAAGCCAACCAACAGCTTAATGAAATCCTTAAAGATTTAAGTTTGGGTTTGATGGCGGTTATCCCTCTTGCACCTATAACAATTCCTATGATCGCAAAATTTGCGAAGAAGCATAATATTGATCTTCTGCCTGAGTGGTTTAAGGACTCTCTAAAGTAGAAACTTTATTGTCTTTATTTGTAGTAAAGAAAAGATAGATACCCGATAGAGCGCTTAATAGGGCTAGTATCGAAAAAATCTTTAAGAAAATATTACTTATATTATCCCTCTCGCTCCAATCCATGATGTGAATTCCCCACATAAAGTCCCAAATTCTCCACTGGTTAGATCTAATTGCAACTATCTCCTTTGAGAAGGGATCTAAATAAATATTAATCTTTTCATCTTCTTCAGTAGTTGCCTCAATCTTATATAAAGGTAAAGACCTGCCTCTATATTCTGATCCATACTCTTCTTCAGTTATTTCAACAACCGTATTGGGTTTTAAAAAAGTTTTTTCGGCGACAATTAATAAAGCCTGTTGAGGTTCAATCTTATTGTTCTTAGGAGCCTCTATCGCCTCTGTTGTTTTTAGGTATTGGCTGCCTCTGACATCTTCAATCTTATTAAAAGAAAAATAAATTCCTGATACGGTCCACAGCAAGAGTTGAACTGAAATAGCTAGGCTCAGATACTTATGTATCTTTCTTGTTGACCTTTTCAAGACTGAATTTTCTATATAGCTTTTTGAAGCTTAGAGGCAATAATGTCTTCAGCTTCAGACATTATTCGATCTATCAATTCTTTGACTGTAGGAATATCACTTACTAATCCAGCTACCATTCCACAAGACCAAGCACCTGCCTCTGGTTCACCTTCCATCATTACTTTTGGATAAACCCCAGCAACTTCATCGATGATGTCTTCGAATTTCAATTCATCGCCTAAAGCCTTTTCTTTTGCCATCAGACTCTCAACGGCAGGATTATTTAAAACCCTTTCTGTGTTCGTAAGAGACCTCATGATTAGTCTTGTATCAAGCTCACTCGCATTAACAATAGCTTCTTTAACATTTTGATGGACCGGTGCGTCTTGTGTTGCAATAAACCTAGTGCCCATATTCATTCCTTCTGCACCTAAAGCCATGGCGGCAACTAGACTTCTTGCATCTGCCATACCACCTGATGCTACAAAAGGAATATCCAATTCATCTGCTGCTCTAGGAAGCAAAATAAAATTCGGAATATCATCTTCTCCTGGATGTCCTCCGCATTCAAATCCATCCACAGAAACGGCATCACACCCTATGTCTTGAGCTTTAACAGAATGCCTTACAGATGTGCATTTATGTATTACTTTTATACCAGCTTCTTTCATTGATGGCATGTAAACGGCTGGGTTTCTTCCCGCAGTTTCAACAGCCTTTACTCCGGTTTTGATGATGACCTCAATTAATCCAGGATAGTCAGGAGGCGTTAGTGATGGAAGAAAAGTGAGATTCACACCAAAAGGTTTGTCAGTAAGGTCCTGGCATTTTTTTATCTCAGTTTCTAATTTATCTGGTGTTCCCTGAGTAAGCCCTGTAATTATTCCTAATCCGCCCGCATTAGATACGGCAGCTGCTAGCTCTGCAAACCCAACATAATGCATCCCGCCTTGAATGATAGGGTGCTCAATTTCAAAAAGTTCAGTTATTTGTGTTTTCATTTCTCCTCCGTAAATTTAGAAACTTAGTATATAGAATGATTAATTTAATTTGTCATTTGTTTCCAGAGATAACGTAACGCAATGATCGCTGGTATGTAGTATCCAAATAGAAAAATTATAATGAAAGCAGTTTCGCTTACCTGATCCCTAAAAAGCCAAAAGGCTGGCCCATCAATCAAGTCAGTGAATAACCTAATGAAAATTAATATGAAGAGCATCGGAGCATTTTTCAGATAGTAAGCAAGAATAAATGCAAAACCAACTGCAAGGTTTCTTGCAGTATAAATCCAATCTCCAAGAATAGTTGATGTTGCTTCCGGGCCTCCAAAGAAAGTTGGATCACTTAAGGCCCAATAAGGACCTAAAAACATAGGCCATACCTCCATAAAGAGAATTAAAGTTAACCACCAAGGGATATGAGTTTTTTGAGCCAACTGATTCATTATTTAATTAGACCAGTAAATATATTCATCACCTTCTTCATACTCTTGCCCATCGTATTTGTCTATCATAATTGGGGCCTCAAAAGCAGATGGGAATAAAGGCTCTTCTTGTTCAGAGTTAAATTGTTCTAAGAGCCCCTCTATTTTTTTAGCTTCTTTGGAATTACTTTCTATTAAGTTATTTTTTTCTAAAGGGTCTATAGAAGTATCATATAACCATCGTTTATTTTCTTTTTTACTAACTATGTATTTCCATTTTTTATGGAGGACAGACTGGTGATTACCGGATCGCCAAAAAAGTGTTTCATGGGGTTCGGCAGAATCCTCTTTTTTTATATAAGGTAATAAATTAACTCCATCTATTTCTTTTTTATTAGATGTCATAGTTTTGGCAGCTGAGACAATTGTCGGAAAAATATCAAAATGATGCACTGCACTGTCAGAGATTAGCCCTGGACTTATCTCATCAGGCCAACTAACAATAAAAGGGACTCTAATTCCTCCTTCAAAAAAACTTATTTTCCAACCTCTGTAAGGTTTATTAATATCTTCTAATTCAATGTAATTGGCTCCACCGTTATCACTAGTAAAAATGATCATAGTTTTACCATGAATGTTTAAATCCTTTAATTTTTCAATAATTCTTCCGACACTTCTATCAAGCGCAGCTATCATCCCAGCATACACTTGAAGATTATGCCCTGTCATGTTCCTCATTTGCTCTACATCGCTTCTTAAAGCTTGCAGAGGGTTATGAATTGCCCAATGACTTAGATATAAGAAAAATGGCCTATTTTGATTTTTTTCTATTACCTTTAAAGCTTCGTCTGTATAGTAATCAGTTACGTATTTATCAGGAGCAAACAATTCACCTCCGTTAAATTGAGCAGCGTATTGTCCTCCAGACCAGACCATCTTATCAATGCCGGTTTCAAACTTTGCATTCACTACCTCCGGATGGTCTTCCGGTAAATAATATGCACCTCCCAAAGATAAAGAATCTACAAATCCTTGGCTTAAAGGATCCATTCCACCTGTATGGCCAAGATGCCATTTTCCGATATGGGCTGTGTAATATCCTGCACCCTTTAAAACCTCTGCAATGGTTATTTGCTCAGAAGGCATACCCTGGTCCATAAATGGAGGTAAGTTCGTTGCTAATTCTTTATCAATTCTTGTTTTTAATGCAGAGTCATCCTCTTCCGCAAGCCAAGTTAGAACTGTTCTTCCTACATCTGGAACAGGGGTAAATTCAAACCCAAATCTTGTTGGATATCTTCCTGTCATGATTGAAGCTCTAGATGGTGCGCATGTAGCATTAGCGGCATAGCCTCTTGAAAACCAAATACCATTCTTTGCTAATGAATCAATATGAGGAGTCTGGAGAGATCCATCTGCGGCGCCACCATTATGCAAAGAAATATCGTTGTAACCCATATCATCTGCCAAAATTAAAATAATATTCGGTCTAGAATCGCTTTTATCAGAAATTTCTAGGGGTCCTTCAGTCCAATTCGTAGGAATATTCTCTTGAATTGGATTTGCAAAGTTCATTATTTTCGGCAATGCCCATACGAGCACATTTATCTTATATTCCCAAATTAAGAATCCAGAAAATACAAGTATTAGTGAAAAGTAAGATAACTTTTTAACCATTTTTTAGATTGACGATAATGCCTTCATTAGGATTTATATTTCCTCTAACAACTTCTTTATAGGTCGGTTCAAACTGATCTAAACCTGAAATCTCTTTTATTTCCATCCACTCAAGGCTTTCTTTAGCTCTTGTGTCCATGAAAGCGGTAGTTTTTTGGTTATAGATTTCTTGCCCCCAATCATTATTTCTTTTTTGTATATGCGCAGGAGCAAAGAAGAATTCAGTCCTTTGATCTAATTCAGCTTTTACGAGAGCCTCTTCTGCAGTTCCTGCTTTATCCCAATGAGTCATTCCGACTGTTAGGCATTTCAGCATATTCTCTCCAAGAGTATCTTGAATTGAAGTCAGAACTGATTGATTGCCCGACATATCTACCACCACAGATGAATCATTGCTTATGCTGCCTAAATCATCATAGGATATAACTTCGTCATAACAGCCTAAACTTTGGACAAATTGAGCATTATCCGTTGATGTTAAGCCAACTATTTTTGGTGTGCCATCTGCTTCTGCTAGTCCTTGAGCTAGACCAATTGCCGTCTTGCTTGAAGCACTTACGATTATGATTTGAGATGCCCCTTCGTAAGATTGTTCTTCTAAAGCATCACATAAACAAAAGGCAGTTATATGAAGAGGGAAAAGTAAGGCCCTTATATCATCCATGGATATGTCATAATTTTTTTCAGCATTAAGTCTTATGTAGTTGTTGTAGACAGGAGGTAGTTCTTGTCGGTGTTCTTTGCCATCACTAAAAGATTGAGAAGAAACTTTTATAGGCTTAACAATTAAAGAGTTAGCCGGAGGAAAATAACCAAAAACCCTTTCTCCATTTTCTATTCCATCATTCTTCGACAAGGCCACTTCTGCAAAGCCCCATACTGGAATACATCCCCATGAATTATCAGAATTCTCTTTAGCAGGGAAGAACTGCCAATAACCTATAGTGTCTCCAGCTGCTCCGTAAGTTACATTATTAGAGGTAAAAGAAAATTTCTCAATTTGAAGAAGAACTTCACCATCTTGAATATCTTCTCCTAGTTCCTCTGAGACAACCCTTGATTGATTGAGATCGTTTTTTAAAGTTTGTAATTGTTTCATGACTTATTCCTAAGACTTTTCTCTTAACGAGAGTAAAAGAAAGATGACTAATAAAAGAGTGACATAGGGAGCACCTTCCACCCCAGGGGTATTCCCAGTTGTATAGATTCCTGTAGCTAAAGGATTCCTTTCTATTAATGGGTATAAAAAAAGCCTCCCACTCCATTCAATTAACCAAAATACATACATTAAGGATATCAGTGATTTGTATCTAAAGATTACGATCCAACAGAGTCCACAGAAAATAAGCTGAGCAAATCCCCACAAAGAAAAGAACATGTACATGAGCGGCATGGGATCTGGATCACCCGTTAATTTTATTATAGTGGCAAGATCATGTGCTCCATATTCTTCGAAGAACATATGGATGATGGATCTCCATGTCATCAAGCAAACGAAAGCAATAAAGAACCATAAGGCAGCTTTATTACCTCTATATATATTATCGGCAGGGGAAGGCAGTAAGTTAAAATTGAACATGTTTACAGTCGAAGTTCGCCAAGCTTAGAACATGCATCGTTAAACTCTTTTATAGTGTCTTGTATTATTTCTTCAGCAGATTTTACGCCATCTATTAAACCGACTGATTGTCCTGAAAGTGCAGGCGCAGCATTCATGTCACCACCGAAGTAAAGATCTTGTATTTTACCCATGGCGGACATATCCATTTCCCCAGCTTCTAAGATCTTTTTAGTGAAATCTGTTCTAAGAGCTCTTATTACGGGTTTGGAAGTTTTATTTAGAATCCAGGTGCCATTAAGAGAAGAATCAAAAATATAATTCTTAAAGTTGTCGTGTACAGGGCTCTCTTTGCTAGAAACAAATCTAGTCCCCATTTGTATTCCTTCAGCGCCCACTGCAAAAGCTGCAGCCATTCCAGCGCCATCAGCAATTCCACCAGCTGCAATAATTGGTAAATCAATTTGTTTTCTAATGGCTTGGATTAACACAAAAAGACCTACTTCTTCTGGGCTTTTAAAACCACCACCTTCCGTGCCTTCCACAACGAGCCCATCTACTCCGCAATTGGCTGCTTTGATTGCACCTTCCACACTAGGCACAGCATGATAAACAGTTATTCCTGCATATTTCAGGACATCGATATATTTCGAAGGATCACCTGCGGAAGTGGTTACGAACTTAACCCCATGTTGAACGCAGAATTCCACCATACTTTCATCTCTTAAGAAGAGTAAGGGTAAATTAACTCCAAAAGGCTGATCAGTTAATTCAGACATCTTTTCTATTTCAGCTTTGCAGTTATCTACTTCACCAGAAGAGGTTTCAATTACTCCAAAGCCACCTGCATTACAAACAGCAGACGCTAATTGACTTCTAGCAATCCACCCCATAGGAGCTTGAATTATTGGATATTTAGAACCTGTATGCTCCGTTACTCTATTCATTAATTTTCCTTAATAAAATTGGTTAATAACTCTGACAATTCTTTCGGTCTTGTCCATTGATAAAAATGACCGCCTCCAATTTGAGGTGCACTTCTAGCATTAGGGCACATTTCCAAAACATCTTCCTCAATACCATTGGTTACAGGATCGTCCCCTGCAAAGACACTTAGAAAAGGTTTGTCCCATTTTCCGAAGAACTCTCTTGCTTTCCTTTGTTCTTCAAGAGATTGATCGGGAACTATAGGTACATGACTTGGCATTGCTCTAGGACCCATTTTGTAACTTGGATCTGGAAAAGGTGCTTCATAGGCTTTTGCTATATACGATTTAAAGGGAGAAGCACTATATTTTCCTAATAAGATAAAAATGTAATTTAAAAATAATGAGACTAGTGACCTTTTATCCATTTGCATAGATTGAATGAAACCTATAGGAAGATCCTCTGTGTCCCAACAAAATTTCTGCCAGTACATGAATTTCAATCCAGGGTGTGTTTTACCACTATCCATTTCCCCTACTTGTTTAGCCATAGATAAAGGGTGTAGTTTTAAATCACTTTCTCTAAAAGCTTTTATTTCTTCAATGACCTCTTCAGGTACTTCGGGACTATAAGGTAGCCCAGTATTACCCATTGAAACCTTAGAAAACCTGTCGGGTTCTCTTGCAACTACTCTTAATCCAATTAACCCACCCCAGTCCTGACCAAAGAAAGTTATATCACGAAAGTCATTAGCATTTAGCCAATCCACCATCCAATCGACTTGATTTTGATAACTGTAATCATCTCTGGAAGCTGGCTTGTCTGATTTTCCATAACCGGGTAAATCGGGAGCAATAACTCTTATTCCTGCTGCAGTTAGAAAAGGTATCATTTTCGAGTAGAGGTAGCACCACACTGGCTGGCCGTGCATTGCCAATAATATAGGGCCATCTCTTGGACCTTCATCTATATGGTGTATTCGTAATTCACTTCCATCTTTAGTTTTGATGTTTGTATAACAAGGCTCATAGGGGAAATCAGTTATTCCCTCAAACCTTTCATCTGGTGTTCTTAATATTTTCATAGTTATTTCTCTTTCATCAGTAATTTCTCACAACCCGTGCCTTTAAAGAGGTCTAGTATTCTTTTTTGATCAAGGTCTGTTAGGCCATAAAACTCTTGGTTGATCCATTGAAGGCATTTACCTTGATAATTGAAAGTCTTTTGAGTCCATGTGGATCCATCAATTTCAGCTTCCCAAGTTTCTTCACCATTTTCCAAGGCTTTACTGTTGGCCAACAGGGCAGGCACATATACATGGCCTATCTCTTTTAAGAGAGACTTAACGCTTTCGGGTAAAGACTCCAAAGTCTCCCATGGATTCTTATCAGGATTAACGCCTGAAAGGTCTTCCATGCTATTTATCCATGCCACTGTTCTGAGGGAAACTTCATGGGCTATTGTTCTAGAAGTTGGATCTAAACCAATTAACTGAGTGAGTTGACCATAAATTGCAAAGTCTGCAGAACTTGGCCTGTGCCCAAAGAGGAACGGTAAATTACTAAGATGACTTTCCATGATTTTAAGGAAGCGTTTGTAACTCTCTTCAATAATAGGAGCAGTAGTGTCATTTGAGCCTACAACCCAAAGTCTCTCAATTTGTCTCGAACCTATACCGTCTTTAAATAGTTTCCAAATATCATCTGCCAGGTCAACTTTATTGTTCAATGGTAGGATTGAGGACGCATTATCAGCATCTTCGTCAAAGTGCCATCTGTAATGGAACATATACTTAGTGACCCACTCATCCCCAAAATCTTCAAGAAGATAGTTCAGGAAACATAATGCCGGATCATCAGGGATAACACTTCTATTTTCAAACTCATCTTCAAGCCTCCTGATAATAGGCGTTGAGTCAGTAACTGTTTGGAACTCGCCTCTATCATCTCTCATGATAAATGTAGGAAGGAGGACGGGTTTAGGAGGCTCTATTCCGAGGTCTGCAAAAGCACCCTCACCATCCAATAGATCACCAGGATTACCCCAAATTATTTCATAGGGAATATGTCTGTAGCGCAAAAGAGCTATCATTTTTCTTGTATAGGGCGATGGAGGTGCCCCTATGAGTGTTACTCGGTCTTTAGTTAGCATTTTAATCAGAAGAAGGTAAAGAAGTTTCGATATTGAGCTGACCCTCAAGTCCCGCAACTCTGTGTTGAGC